>PJUF01000096.1_pt1 | contig 91507 bp, 80 predicted proteins | sample 1512191 | NCBI WGS metagenome assembly PJUF01 (sample SAMN08177673, study PRJNA422409) | Feces metagenome, whole genome shotgun sequencing project. | isolation source: Chicken feces (3) enriched on wood chips | host: Gallus gallus | place: USA: Madison | collected 2015-01-15
AACAATCCGGTATATTGGAGTGATCCAAGTGGTGCTGATTCGCAGTTGTATAAAGATAAGAACGGTAATGTTGTTGCGGGTAGTTTTGATGGACAAGATGCTCAAAATCTTTTTAATCAGTATCTAAATAGCAGCTCTAAAAAGAGTGAAGAAGAAGTTCAACAGATGTATGAATTTACTACATCTGAAGAGAATGATGGTAATGGTGGCGGTGGAGATGGAAAGAAGAAAAGTGCAAATTCAAGAGGTGTCGGAAGAAACTATGCCCATATAGGATTATTAGGAATGAGCAGTTATACTTTTTTTGGGGCTCCTGTGAGATTGATTCCTTATGATTTTGGAGCATCATCTTATTTTGGTGGAGCTTTAAATGTTTATGTAGGTACTTGTGTAGGCTTCCCCATTTTTAAGACAGATTAAAAGTATTAACTTTAAAAAAGGGAATATCAAAAAATCAAAATTTAGTACAAAATTAGCATGTAAGTTTTCAGGTCAAAATTATAATCCTGTTGTTTCTCGTACAATTAATCATTTGAATTATAGTCTTATAGATGAGATATGCGCAAAAAAGAGTATATTTAAGAAATAAACTCAAAAGCATATGTTAGTAAAAGTATTCGGAAGTGCTGTTTTCGGAATTGATGCTACTACTATAACGATTGAAGTAAATATTGATAAAGGCATCGGTTATCATCTTGTCGGACTTCCTGACAATGCCATTAAAGAAAGCAGCCATCGTATTGCCGCGGCTTTAAAAAACACCGGATATCAGCTTCCCGGCAAAAAAATCACCATCAATATGGCACCGGCAGATTTGCGTAAAGAAGGTTCGGCGTATGATTTACCTATTGCCATAGGTATTTTGTCTGCATCTCAACAAATAAAAACCCATGATTTTAGTCGTTCGGTCATTATGGGTGAACTGTCTTTAGATGGTGGTGTACATGCTATTAAAGGAGCTTTGCCTATTGCACTCAAAGCAAAGGAAGAAGGGTTTGAAGAAATTTATCTGCCGTATGAAAATGAAAAGGAAGCTGCTATTGTTTCGGGATTACGGGTATATGGGATCAAGAATATACGAGAGTTAATCAATCACTTTGAAGGTATTGAAATATTAGAGCCTGTAATTCTGGATTCCGGAAAACTGTTTGATGAACATCAGGAAGTAGCTGAGCTGGATTTCGAAGAAGTAAAAGGTCAGGAAAGCATCAAAAGAGCTATGGAAATTGCAGCGGCAGGCGGACATAATATTTTGCTGATCGGACCTCCGGGTTCGGGAAAAACCATGCTTGCCAAAAGGCTTTCAGGGATCTTACCGCCCATGACATTGGAGGAAGCACTCGAAACAACCAAAATACATAGTGTAGTTGGTAAAGCAAATAACGTAGGACTGATTCGCACGCGACCTTTCCGAAGTCCGCATCATACAGCTTCTTCAGTTGCATTGGTAGGGGGCGGTAGCTATCCGCAGCCTGGTGAAATATCTCTGGCCCATAACGGTGTTTTATTTTTAGACGAATTACCCGAGTTTAAGAGAGAGGTTTTAGAAGTCATGCGCCAACCGCTGGAAGATCGGGAAGTAACGATTTCAAGGGCAAAATTCACAATTTCCTATCCCTCATCTTTTATGTTAGTAGCGAGTATGAACCCGAGCCCGGGCGGTTATTTCTATGATCCGCAAAATCCGGGAAATACAACTCCGCAGGAAATGCAGCGGTATCTCAGTAAAATATCAGGACCTTTACTGGATCGTATTGATATACATATAGAAGTGAATCCGGTTCCTTTTGAGAAACTTTCGGATACCACTCTGTCAGAAAAGAGTTCGGTAATCCGAAACCGGGTGATCGCAGCAAGAAAAATTCAGTCAGAAAGGTATTTGAAAACACCGGGTATACACTACAATGCACAGATGTCTGTAAAACAGCTTCGCATTCATTGCCGTTTGGCAGATGACTCTCTGCTTCTGTTAAAAAATGCCATGGAACGGCTTAATTTATCTGCCAGAGCATACGATCGTATTCTTAAAGTGGCACGCACAATAGCTGATCTGAGTGCTGCTGAAATGATAGAGCCATCTCATATTGCAGAAGCGATTCAGTACCGAAGTCTTGATAGAGAAGGTTGGAATGCTTAAAAGGCAAAATGATGCTATTTCCTGAAATATATTACCATAATAGGAATGTTTTTGATCGATAGGCAAACACTACAATGGATGTTGAATCGTAAATAGAGAAAAGAAATAATACATAAGATGTTTTCTTTCAATATACTGTACATTTATTCTTTATCGATAATGTGAGAGTACAGATGATAGATAAAAGCATACAAAAGCGGAAAAGTTGCCAATATTCCTACAAGAAAGAAGAATAACCCTCCAAGGGCAAAAGCCCCCATAAAAAATAGAAAAAGAAATATTTTGAGCGGTTGCTGATTTACCAGACGTACACTTGTTGTCAATGCCTGAAGAATGGATAATTGATCAAAAACAATCAAAGGCACCACCAAAATAGTCAGAGCGTGCATTAAAAACAGACAAAACAGGGCTACCAAATCCAAATTGTTGATTTGAAGGTATAATGATAAAATACTAAAAAGGATTTGTACCATAAAGACAAAGAAAAAAACTTTGAGTCCGCTTATTTTTATAAAATACTGAAAAACAGTTCCGATTGTAGGAAGTTTATTTTCTGATACCTTTTTTGCGAGGCTGATAAATCCGGCGCCTACCACTGAAAAGAGCGCATTCAGAAGGGCATTAATAATGAAATATACAGCAAGCTGCTCATTTTCTAATTGCTCAAGGCTGAAGCCCTCCATTTTTTCTAAAGCTTGCTGGGGTGTCTTAAAATAGATAAGTATCACCATCAGATACATAAAGAAAATAACAGCACTTACTAAAAACATAACCAGAGTAGCCGGTAGAAACATTCTCTTAAACGTATCAAAGGTGTCTTTGTATAAACTAATACTGTCTATGGTATAACCGTTTTCTATCCGGTCTTTTATTTTTTTTATCATCGCTGGCATAAAAAAATGCTCTTATAAAAGAGCATTTATGTTTTCTGCAAAATTACTATAAATAATTATCTTATTTCACTAAAAGTGTCCCCTTGTTTAAGGTCACCTGTATTATAGCCTTTCATAAACCAGGCAACGCGTTGTTTTGAAGTTCCGTGTGTAAAGGTTTCAGGTTGTACATGTCCCTGCATTTTAGACTGAATGGCATCATCACCAACTGCCTGTGCTGCGCTTATGGCAATTTCTATATCACCGGCTTCTAATCTGTTTTTATTTCGGCTTGCCCATACTCCGGCATAAAAATCAGCCTGTAATTCCTGTGCAACGGATAATTTGTTTGCTTGGGTTTTTCCGGTCTGCTGTTGTAATCTTCTCACTTCTGCATTGGTACCCAAAAGATGCTGTACATGGTGTCCTATTTCATGTGCAATAACATAAGCGATAGCAAAGTCTCCTTTTTCAGCGCCGAATCGTGTGTGCAATTCTTCAAAAAAACGCAGATCCATATATACCTTTTCATCCGCAGGGCAATAGAACGGACCTGCGGCAGACGTTGCGGATCCGCAAGCGGTATTCACTGCATCATCAAACAGCACCATACCGGGATTTTTGTATGTCATACCGTTTTCTTCAAAAATCTGTTGCCATGTTTCATTGTTATAAACAAATACACTTTTAGAAAATTCACCCAGTGTTTTTTCTTGTTCAGACAATTCTCGTGTGACAACTTCTTGATTTTCTGTGGACTGACCCTGATTGAACTGGTCGAGTATCGGAGCCACTGTTTTTCCGAAATCGCCTCCAAACAAACTTAGTAAAACGACTATAATACCCAATATTCCACCGCCAATAAGTGTTTTTCCTCCTCCGGATCTTCCACGGCGGTCTTCAAAATCATCGCTTTGTTTTTTTTCCCATTTCATAGCTATAGCATTTTATCAAATAAAAATAAACTTATTTTTTTAATTAACGACTGATTTCATTCCAAATTACTTCGTCAGGAGTTGCAGCAGTGATTTTTATTTCATCCTTACTTACCGGATGGAGAAACACAAGTCTTCGGGCGTGCAGATGGATACCGCCATCAGGATTGCTGCGGTCTGCCCCGTATTTTAAATCTCCTTTTATAGGACTGCCTATCTGGGAAAGCTGACTTCTGATCTGATGATGTCTTCCCGTGTGCAATTCGATCTCGAGAGCGGCATAATTTTTTAGTTTTTTAAAAACAGTATAGGTAAGAGATGCTTTTTTACTGTTTGGTACTTCCTTTATATGCGCTTTTGAAGTGTTGTTTTTAGGATTTCTTACCAGATAATGAACCAGGGTTTGTTGTTCATGGATTGGGATGTTTTTAACCACCGCCCAATATGTTTTTTGTGTTTCTCTGTTTTTAAAAGACTCATTTAAACGGCTCAGCGCTTTTGATGTTTTAGCAAATAACACAATTCCTGTTGTAGGGCGATCAAGACGGTGTACCACCCCCAAAAAAACAGCTCCGGGCTTCTGATGTTTTTCTTTGAGGTATTCTTTTACTACCTCACTCAAAGGCTTGTCTCCGGTTTTATCTCCCTGAACAATATCACCGACTCTTTTGTTGACAATGATGATATGATTGTCTTCATATAAAACCTCAAGGTTATCTTTTGTGGAAATTATTTTCATAAAAAGGTATAAAAAAACCATCAATATGATGGTTTTAGATAAAAGCAAAATTACAAATTAATATTGTTCCTTTTCGTTCGGAAAATCTTTTGATTTTACATCAGTCACATATTTTCCGATAGCTTGTGTCATATCTTCAAACAGGTTCATATATCTTCTTAGAAAACGAGGACTGAATTCGTGGGTCATTCCTACCATATCATGTAAAACAAGTACCTGACCATCAACGCCACCACCAGCTCCGATACCAATAATGGGAATGCTCACCGACTGTGCTACCTGTTCCGCGAGTTTAGCAGGTATTTTTTCAAGTACTATAGCGAAACAGCCTATTTTTTCGAGCATTTTGGCATCGTCTATCAACTGAGCTGCTTCCTGTTCTTCTTTTGCACGTACCGTATAAGTACCAAATTTATAGATCGATTGTGGAGTTAATCCCAAATGTCCCATTACCGGAATACCGGCTCCGAGAATTTTTTTAATACCTTCCTTGATTTCTTTTCCACCTTCGAGTTTCAATGCATGAGCACCGCTTTCTTTCATAATACGGATTGCTGAATGTAAAGCTGTCTTAGGATCAGACTGATAGGTTCCAAAAGGAAGATCTACAACGACCAGTGCTCTGTTTACTGCACGTACTACAGAAGAGGCGTGGTAAATCATCTGATCCAGTGTAATAGGTAGAGTAGTCTCATGACCTGCCATCACATTGCTGGCAGAATCTCCTACAAGAATCACATCTACATGGGCACTGTCCACAATTTTTGCCATGGTGTAATCATAGGCAGTCAACATAGAAATTTTTTCACCATTAGCTTTCATATCAATAAGCGACTTGGTGGTTATGATCTTATAATCTTTTTTTGCAACCGACATTTTATTGAGTGTTAGTTTATATATGTAAAGTTACTTATTTTATTATAAAACACTCTAAAAACTCGAATTTAACAATTGTTACCCGTAAAGTACAGAAGAGGTAATGTTTTTATGAACAAAAGAAAAGAATATCTGGGATAAATTGGTGAATGTGAATATCAGTGAGGAATAAAAAAAGACTCTGAAAAGAGTCTTGGTTTTTTTATTAACAATCTGCGAGGTTTACGGCTACTGCCAAACCACCTTCTGATGTTTCTTTGTATTTATTGTTCATATCCTGAGCTGTTCTCCACATAGTGTCCACTACTTTGTCTAAGGGTACTTTGGCATTTTTTGGATCGGTATCCAACGCCAGTTCGGCAGCATTAATGGCTTTTACAGCTCCCATAGTATTGCGTTCGATACAAGGTATCTGTACAAGTCCTCCAATCGGATCGCAGGTAAGACCTAAATGGTGTTCCATTGCAATTTCTGCTGCCATTAATACCTGAGCAGGAGTACCGCCCATAAGCTCACACAAAGCGGCGGCCGCCATGGCTGATGATACGCCGATTTCTGCCTGACATCCACCCATAGCAGCTGATATGGTGGCATTTTTCTTAAATATACTTCCGATAACTCCGGCAACGGTTAGAAACTGTTTGATTTCTTTTTCACCAGCTTTGTGATTTTCTATAGTCAGATAGTACATCAGTACAGCGGGAATCACCCCGGCGCTACCATTGGTAGGTGCTGTTACCACTCGGCCTAACGAAGCATTTACTTCATTAACGGAAAGAGCAAAACAGCTTACCCATTTGAGAATCTGACGAAAATATACTTTGGTCTGGCGAATAGTTTCAAGCCATTCCTGAGGATTGTTGTAGGGTAATCCGCTTTTTAGTTTTTCATAGGTGTCATAGGCACGTCTGCGAACATTGAGTCCGCCCGGTAAGATACCTTCAGTGTGACAGCCGATGTATATACATTCCAGCATGGTGTTCCATATGCGTAACAATTCGGTATGTATTTCTTCATCAGATCGTAATACCTTTTCGTTTTCATAGACAATCTCAGAGATCATCTTATTTTCAGCAATACAATATTGCAGGAGTTCGTCTGCACGGTCAATCGGGAAAGGGAAGTGAGTAGTCTGATCCAGATTTTCTATTTTATCCGGAGTTTCTTCTTTCACAACAAACCCACCACCTATGGAATAAAAAGTTGATTCATATACTTTGTTTTCATACGAAGCTGAAAAAGTAAGTCCGTTGGCATGAAAAGGCAAAAAGTTTTTATTGAAATGAATGTCTTCTTTCATAGAGAAAGATACCATTCGCTCATTTCCCAGATGAAGTTCTCCTGTCGATTTAATGGTTTCAATAATACTGCTGATGTCTTCAATAGGTACATACTCGGGATCTGCACCGCTCAACCCCAGCATTACTGCCAAATCAGTGGCATGACCTATTCCTGTCAATGATAAGGAACCATAGAGATCAATGGTAACTTTTGTTATTTTATCAAAAATATGGAGTTGCTTTACTTCCGCTAAAAATTGCTCGGCTGCACGCCAGGGGCCTAAAGTGTGGGAACTTGAGGGTCCTACACCAATCTTTAACATATCAAAAACAGAAATATATTCCATAAAAAATAAGATAATTTACAGCTACGAAGATAGCTAAATATTTCTGATGCATTTTTGATAATAATAGAAGTAATGTACTTTTTTATTGATATTGTTGATATATTTGTTTAATTAACATTTATTTAATAAGATTATGGGGAGAATTACTTTTTTTATGGGGTTGTTTTTTATTTTTTTTAAAATAAATGCACAATCTGAAGTGAGTTGGATTCAGAGCTTTGGAGGAGTTGGTTTGCAGGGATTTGATATTCTGCTAAAAGATTCGGATGCTTTTTATTATGCCGGAGGCTTTGGAAAGGGACAGGATTTTGATTTTTCAAAAAACTCAGAACATATTTTTTATGATCCCGTATTTACAGATTATACTGTATGGGGCATTGCTATTGCAAAGTATGATATTAACAGCAATCTTTTATGGGCCAAAGGCACAAGACTTAATAGTAACACAGTTTCGTATGCCCACAGTGTAGTAAACAATCAGTCTATATATATGATTGGTAATCTCTCAACAAATTTTGATGCGGATTTGAATGACAATAGTGTTTTGAATCTTAATAAAACAGCCGGATCTATCTCTAATGCTTTTATCGCTAAATACGATTTGAATGGTAACATTATAAAAGGGAAAGTACTCAGGTCATCCATTACCTCCAGATTAAGTAAAATAATACCCGATACTCAAGGGAACCTTTACCTGATTGGTGCCTATCGAGGTACCATCAATTTTGATATCAACGGAACTTCTGTTACCCAGACTGCTGTTAGTATCGGACATAATGATAATGTATTTGTTATAAAAATGAACAGTAATTTTGAAGTACTTTATTATCGTACTTTTGGCAGTATCAGCGATACTCAACTGACAGATGCTGCTGTAGATGCTACGGGTAATTTCTATATGGGAGGTTTCTACAGAGGGAGTCTTGATGTAGATCCCGGCAGCGGTACACATATACTTCAAAATAATTCAGAGTACGATTATAAGTCATTTGTGGTAAAGCTTAATCCTCAGGGCAATTTTTCATGGGGACATAGTTTTGACCCATCTGTAAATGCAGTTGCGGTAGATAATCAGGGCAATTTTTATATTGGAGGCAGCTTAAGCGGAACGGCAAACTTTAATATGAATGGAGTTGCTTCAAACCATACTTCCTTTATACATCCAAACGGATATTTTCAAAATGCATTTCTTGCAAAATACAGTCCTTCAGGAGTGCTTACCTGGGTAGATATTACAAATCAGCCAGTAACTACCTTGATCAGAAAAATCAGAATACAGGGTGAGGCTGTGTATACAATCGGAGATGTATACGGTCCGGTGATGTTTAATAATCAGGAACAAACAGATTTTCCAGCCAATATTCGAAGTTCCTTTTGTCTGAAATACAGTAAAACAGGAATTGCTGCTGATCTATTCGGAACAAAAGATCCGGTGGGCCAAAGTGATTTTAGTGATGTAGCTGTAAATGACTATAATTTTATTTCCTATGGATTATATAGAGACAGTGGAGCGCAAATCTACAATTACGATGCTTTATTTGACTTGCCATATGAATCGGAAAGCGTTTCTAATATTTTTGCCCAGTATCTTTTTAGAATTGTTAATACCAATTTGAACAATGAAATATTTGACGATGGGCAGTTGTTGAACGTTTATCCCAATCCGGCCATTGATTATATCATCATCACCAGTGATGAACAATTTTTGGGCTCAGAGTATGAAATCCTGAATATGAGAGGACAGATACTCATAAAGGGCTATATTAAGGAAACGGAACAGAAAGTAATGACTGATTTCTCTTCGGGAGTCTATTTTATTAAAATAAGAAAAGCACAGAACGTCATATATTCTCAGAAAATAAGGGTAAAATAACACAACTCGTGACAATGTGTCAGTGTAAATAATGTTGTATCGCCATAAAAATGACAAAATACTTATTTTTTTTAGTTGGCATAATCATTGACTAATAGAAGGCGTGACAAATTCACAAATAAAAGAGAATAACAAAATATAACAACTATAGAAAATGAGTAAAATAATCGGAATTGACTTAGGTACTACAAATTCATGTGTTTCTGTAATGGAAGGTAATGAGCCGGTAGTAATACCTAATGCAGAAGGAAAAAGAACAACACCATCTGTAATAGCTTTTGTTGAAGGTGGTGAAATCAAAGTGGGTGATCCGGCAAAACGTCAAGCTGTGACAAATCCAACAAAAACGATCGCTTCTATCAAACGTTTCATGGGAGAGAAGTTTTCTGAAATGAAAGCGGAAATAGCGCATGTTCCGTACAAAGTGACTCAGGGCGATAACGATACACCACGTGTAGATATCGACGGACGCTTATATACACCACAGGAATTGTCTGCTATGACGCTTCAAAAAATGAAAAAAACAGCTGAAGACTATTTAGGTCAGGCAGTAACTGAGGCCGTTATTACGGTACCGGCATATTTTAATGATGCGCAACGTCAGGCAACAAAAGAAGCAGGAGAAATCGCTGGTTTAAAAGTGCGTCGTATCATCAATGAACCAACAGCTGCAGCTTTGGCTTACGGATTGGATAAAGGCGGATCAGATAAGAAAATTGCGGTATACGATTTAGGTGGAGGTACTTTTGATATTTCTATCCTTGAATTAGGAGACGGAGTTTTCGAAGTATTATCGACAAACGGTGATACACATTTAGGAGGAGATGATTTTGATCAGGTAATCATCAATTGGCTGGCTTCTGAATTCCAGTCTGCTGAAGGTGTTGATTTAAAAGCAGATCCTATGGCTTTACAACGTTTGAAAGAAGCAGCTGAAAAAGCAAAAATTGAATTATCTTCTTCAACACAAACAGAGATCAACCTGCCTTATATTACGGCTACAGCAACAGGACCTAAACACTTGGTGCAAACATTGACCCGTTCAAAATTTGAGCAATTAGCGGATGATTTGGTACGTCGTTCTATGTTACCTTGTGAAAAAGCATTAAAAGATGCGGGTATTTCCAAATCAGATATTGATGAGGTAATCTTAGTAGGAGGTTCTACACGTATTCCTGTAATACAGGATCAGGTAGAAAAATTCTTCGGAAAAAAACCATCAAAAGGAGTAAATCCTGATGAGGTAGTAGCAATCGGAGCAGCAATTCAGGGAGGTGTATTGACAGGAGATGTAAAAGATGTATTGCTGTTAGACGTAACACCATTGTCTTTGGGTATTGAAACCATGGGAGGTGTATTTACGAAACTGATCGAATCAAATACAACAATTCCTACTAAAAAATCACAGGTATTCTCTACAGCAGCAGATAACCAGCCATCGGTAGAAATCCATGTATTACAGGGAGAGCGACCAATGGCAAATGATAATAAAACAATCGGACGTTTCCATTTAGACGGAATTCCGCCTGCACAACGCGGAGTGCCTCAGATTGAAGTGACTTTTGATATCGATGCCAATGGTATTATCAAAGTTTCAGCAACGGATAAAGGAACCGGAAAATCACATGATATCCGTATTGAAGCTTCTTCAGGATTAACACCGGAAGAAATTGAAAGAATGAGAAAAGAAGCGGAAGCGAATGCAGAGTCTGATAAAAAAGCCAAAGAAACGGCAGATAAACTGAACGAAGCAGACGGAATGATTTTTCAAACAGAAAAGCAGTTGACAGAGTTTGGTGATAAATTGTCAGCAGACAATAAGTCTAACATTGAATCGGCTTTGGAAGAATTGAAAAAGGCTTATGAAACTAAAGACCTTGCTACAATACAGCCGGCACTTGATAAAATCAATGAAGCATGGAAAGCTGCTTCAGAAGAGATGTATAAAGCTCAGGCAGAGCAGGGTGGCGCTCAACAGGCACAGCCAAACCAAGGAGGTGATGCTGGGGATGCTACTCAAGATGTAGATTACGAAGAAGTAAAATAAGCAGTTATTGATAATAATTAAAGAACCGCTGTAAATATAATTTACAGCGGTTTTTGATTTTATGGTTATCCTATTTTATAATCTGGTCAAAGGAAAATATAAAGGATAATTTTACTCTATTTTTCCAGTTTTTTAAAGCAGCTTTAGATGAGGTGTTTATTGAATATGTTCATAAATTTAAGCCTCTTTATGCTTAAATTTGATTATTTTCTTTTTAGTTATAGCTATGTATAGTTATTGAAATAAAGTATGTTTGCGATAAAAGAAAATTTATGGAAAATCCCATACTTGAAATAGAGAAAATAAAAACAGAGAAGCGACTTGAATATTTTACTTTTGCTTTTGTTTTAGTATATTGGTTTGCAGTATTTTACAGATATAATCATATCCCGGATGTTATTCCTATTCATTATGACATCGATGGTTCTATTGATAATTATGGCAATAAGATTTTTATTTTCATTTCTCCTTTTCTTGCTACTATTATTTATTTAGGTTTGTTTTTTGGTGTAAAAAAGCCTCATAAATTTCATTATAATGTTACTATAACAGCGGAAAATGCAGAAAGACAATACAGAAATGTCTTGCAAATGATAAGGGTACTGAATCTTGGTATTGTTTTCTCGTTTTTTATAATTGACATCCCGATATTATTTACCCAAGATGGTATTTTTAAAGAACTGAATGGGTTTTTATTTATCTTAATAGGAATCGTTCCAATTTTTATAATAGCCTATTACACCTCAAAGTCTTATAAAATTAATTAGTTGTCAAACAAGGGGTTATTATACTTTTTCCTTTTTGGGCAATTTTTTGTTTATACCAGACTTATAAGAATGCAATGCACCTGCCTATGAGTTCATATCTTTCCTTAATCTGTTTTTCAGTTTGAGTACCGGGTATTGAAACAGGTATGAAGGAAATCATTATTGCCAAACTGTTCAACTTACAATTTATAGAAGTATGGTTATCATTGTACATTATTATGCGATGTAAAATGGAAACAGCTTCTGCATTGTTTTTTATACTTTTGAAAAATGAAAGCATCTTTTAGCCCCTTTATTAACGATAACACTCATTCATTATTTTTAGGTACTTTGCCGGGAGAAAAATCCTTATCTGAGCAAAGGTATTATGCACATCCTCAAAATAAGTTCTGGAAACTCTTTTATGATGTTTTTGAGGCAGAATTAAATAGTGAATATGAAGATAGAATACGTTATCTGCAAACTAAAGGTTTTGGTCTGTGGGATGTGGTACGTCAGGCACATAGAGAAGGCAGTCTGGATAGTGCCATAAAGAACAGGGAAATTAATGATTTTAAAACCCTTTTAAAGCAATATCCGAATGTGGGTACATTTTATTTTACGAGTCAACAGGCCTATCAATGGTTTTTTAAGGTTTATAAAGATTCGCTTCCGGTTCGTTTAGTGGTGCTGTCCTCACCGAGTCCGGCAAATGCCCGTTTACGATATGAAGAAAAACTGGCAGACTGGAAAGCGAAAATCAATCCATAAAAAAATCCGACTTATAAAGTCGGATTTTTAACGCACTAATAAACTAAGATGACAGGTTTATCGTATACGGTCGGCAGATTTTACAAGGTCTTCGTCCTTTTTGATGGCTTTATTAGCAAAAACTAATAAAAAAATAGAAACAACAGGAAGAAACATCCCAATACCTTTCTCAGAAACCGTAGCTTCTCCAGATAAATTTAGCGACTGATACACAAATAATCCTAGTAATATAAAGTTCAATATCATATTCAATCTGTTATACACAAATTGGGATTGTCTTTTTTTGTATCCTAAAATAGCAATAACACTTAACGCGGCAGCAGCTCCGAAAAGAACTACGTACAACGTATTCTGACCCGCATATACATCTTTTCCGTTCATGTCTTTCCATAATGGAAATAGCAGAGAAAGAATCCCTGAAACAACAAAAACAAGAAATAAATAAACAGTTTGTATCCTTTGAATCATTTGGATCTGGTATTTCTTACAAAAATACAGTTTCTTTTTCTTAAATACCTATTGTTTATTAAAAAAAAATTGTAATATTGCATTAGAAATTCGTAAGTGCTTCATTATACGAGTTATCTCTGGCAAAAATCACTTCAATTTATTATTTTCAAAAAAAATAAACAACAAATAAGTCATATATGTTTGACATTTCTTTATTAAAAGATATGAAGCTTGTCGAGCTTCAGGAAATCGCAAAAACTCTTGATATTAAAAGTTATCGTACATTAAGAAAAAATGAAATAATCGAAAATATCTTAGAATTTCAAAGTAAGCATACGAGTGCTCAGGAACCTCCTGCTCAGGAAGCAGCCAAAGAAGAGGTAAAAGAGCAATCGAAAAGGAAACGCATTGTAAGAACTGAAGCTGTTGCAGAGCAACCTAAGCATGAACCACATGCACAAAAGGTAAATGAAACAGAGCATGCAGAATCTGACAGCGAAGTAAAAGAAGCAGATAACGGTTCACGTACCCCTCAACAAAGAAAACCTCAAAAAGATTTTGACCGGAAAGGTAAAGAACAGCATTCCAAATCCAATAAAAGTACACCTCCTGTTTCAAAGGAAAACACTTCTTCCGAAGTAAATGAGTCTACTGACGATACCCCAAAACCGGCTCAAAACCAATTCAAAAATAAAAATCAACAAAACCAGAATTCAAATCAGAAAAAACCGAACTACCGGGAACCTGACTATGAGTTTGACGGAATCATTGAAACTGAAGGAGTTTTAGAAATGATGCCGGACGGATACGGATTTTTGCGTTCGTCTGATTATGGCTATTTTTCTTCTCCTGATGATATTTATTTGTCTCAGTCGCAAATACGTTTGTTTGGTCTTAAAACAGGTGATACCGTTAAGGGAGTTGTGCGTCCTCCGAAAGAAGGAGAAAAGTTTTTCCCCCTTATTAAAGTAAAAAAAATCAACGGGCATGATCCGGAAGCTGTTCGCGATCGTATTGCATTCGAACACTTAACGCCTTTATTTCCTAATGAAAAATTTAATCTGGCAAGCAGAAACAGTTCTATTTCTACCCGTATTATAGATTTGTTTGCTCCAATCGGAAAAGGGCAACGCGGTATGATTGTGGCACAGCCAAAAACAGGTAAAACTGTTTTATTGAAAGACATTGCAAATACTATTGCTTCAAATCACCCGGAAGTTTATCTGATCGTGTTACTTATCGATGAACGTCCGGAAGAGGTAACCGATATGCAACGAAGTGTTCGTGGAGAAGTAGTGGCTTCTACTTTTGACGAACCTGCAGAAAAACATGTGAAACTGGCCAATATCGTTTTAGAAAAAGCAAAACGATTGGTAGAATGCGGTCTTGATGTAGTCATCCTGTTAGATTCAATCACACGTCTTGCAAGAGCTTATAATACGGTACAGCCTGCTTCAGGTAGAGTTCTTTCAGGAGGGGTTGATGCAAATGCACTTCAAAAACCAAAACGTTTTTTTGGTGCGGCACGTAATATTGAAAACGGAGGTTCATTAAGTATCATAGCAACAGCGCTAACAGATACGGGATCAAAAATGGATGAGGTTATTTTTGAAGAATTCAAAGGTACCGGTAACATGGAATTGCAATTGGATCGTAAGATTGCTAATAAACGTATTTTCCCGGCTGTTGATCTTACTTCATCGAGTACACGTCGTGATGATTTGCTATTAGATCCTGAAGTGTTACAGCGTATGTGGATTGTAAGAAATCACCTGGCAGATATGAACTCTGTAGAAGCGATGACGCTTATCTATGATAAAATAAAGAAGACTACCTCAAACGAGGAATTTTTACATACCATGAATGATTAATTATAAGTCAATTATAGATTCTTCAAAAAGCTGCCTGATTTCAGGTGGCTTTTTTTATTTAAAGTTTATTATTAAGTTTGTTTTAAACAAGATAACAGATGAATAAGAATATTTTGTACTTCTATGGCGTACTATTTGCTACCTTATTGGTAAGTGTAATCATATACTATCAGTTTAACCAAAAGAAAACAGCAGATACCGAAAATACGTATGCGACTCCCGAAGAGGCTAACGCAGCCGTAAAAAAAGCCTTACAGAATGTTTCTGCCCATATAAACCAAGGAATTATTTCAGTAAAACATCTGGAAAAATTTGAAAAAACAAAAAATAAAATATCTAAAAAATGAAGACGATTGTATGTTATATAGCGTTCATAAGTTTCTTTCTGACAAGTCAGAAACTATTGGCTCAGGATGTTTTTGACAAGTTCCAAAAGCAACCCAATGTAGAAACAGTTGTGGTCAACAAAAAAATGTTTCAGATGATGGCTAATGTAAAGATGGATTCAAATGATAAAGAAAATCAAGCCTATCTCGCATTGATCAAAAAGCTGGATTTGTTGACAACGTATAAAACAAAAAATGCAGGTAAAGCAACAGAACTAAAAACAGCCGTTACACAATATACCGGATCAAAAAATATGGATCAGCTGATGACGTTAAATGAGAAAGGAAACAATATTGTGTTTTATGTAAACAAAGCAGCAACCAGAAATAATATCAATGAATTGGTAATGTTTACAGATGGTGCGGGTACAAGTGAAACAGTAGTATTGATACTTACCGGAAATTTCAGTCTTGATGAGATATCAGCTTTAACTTCTAAAATGAACATTCCCGGTAGCGGGGCTATCAGTAAAGCTGCTAAATAAATAAGAAGGTTTGTAATACATTACAAACCCTCTTATTTATTATATATTGTTTCATTCTTACTTAGTGTGCATGTCCGCCCGTATTACTGAGCTTGGCATTGATAAAGAATGCTCCTTTTGTAGCAATCTTTGCATCTGCCGGAATATTTTTTGAAACCACCGTAATAGCTGTATAGCCTGCTTCGGAAGTACCCTTAAGTATTTCTACCTTTTCAAAACGGGTTTGTTTTACTTCTTTGGCATGGTCATGACTTTCTCCTTCTTTGTGTTCATGTTCCGGTTCTTTGTCACTTAAAACAAAAATATAATATTTTCCTCCATCTCCGACAATAGCATCATTGGGTACTGATGGCGTACTGGCTTTTTCCAGACTGATCAGTCCTGTTACATTCATTCCGTTGATCAGCCCTTTTTTATTTCCGGTAACTTCACTGTGAACAGCTACTGTTTTACTGTCATTCTCAAAGGAAGAACCGATACTGAATATAGTGGCACTGTATTGCTCTGTTGGATTATTGGTAAGAGTAAAATAAATAGTTTGCCCCATTTTTAATTTAGGTAGATCTTTTTCAAAAACCTGTAAATCTAAGTGTAATTTAGAATTATCAACAATTTCAGCCACTGGTGAAGATACATCCACATAACTGCCAATTTTAGCAAAGATGTTGCTTACGGTGCCTGAGACCGGGCTGGTTACGTTTAATGATGCCTGCAAATTACTATTGCTGATGGTTGCCGGATTAATTCCCATCAGCTGTATCTGTTTCTCAAGAGAAGCTTTTCGCGCCCGGAAATTTTTTATCTGTGTATCTACATTTTGAAGATTTTTTAAAGCACCCGCACCTCCTTCATTCAATTCTTTCTGACGAGCAATTTCCTGCTCTGTTAAAGAGATATTATTTTTAATAGTCATATATTCTTCCTGTAATTGTACAAACTGTGGGTTTTCAATACGGGCAATGACCTGACCTTTTTTTACATAGTCTCCGATTTCAATAGGAAGACTTTTGATAACGCCACCAAATAGGGAAGTAGCATTGGCCTGACTGTTATTCGGAACTTTTAGAAAACCGTTTGCTTTGATGGTAGCGGTAAGTTGTCTTTCTTCTATTTTACCAAAGGTGATACCAACCGCTTTAATTTGTTCATCATTTAGCGTTGCTATTTCCTCTTCTGACTCATCATGCTCTTCTTTCTCTGTAGCTTCTTTCTTGGTTTCTGATCCATGGTTGTGACCGTCTCCTTCTTTGTGTTTTGTGCAGGCAGTAAGAGAAAGTACCAAAAAGAGTACTCCCGAAATTTGAATTATTTTTTTTATAGATAGCATCATAGCTTTATTATTTGTTAATTAATGAATTAATATCAATTACCGATTGATTAATTTTCTGGATCGCTTCTAAATATTTTAACTGAACATTCGTTGCCATATTCAATGCATACAGATATTCTACGTAGGATATTTCACCTGTTTTATAACCAAGTTGCGAAATGGTGATCATTTCTTCTGAATTAGGTAATGCTTGTTTATAGTAATAGTTATACTGTCTCACATTTTGTTCATATTGCTGCATTGAATTCTCAAAGTCGGTAATTAATTGCTGCTGTTGCATCTCTGCAGATAGTTCGGCAGCCTGTTTTTGAGCTTCTAATGAGCGTATACGTGATTTTGTGGCACCGAAAGTGATCGGAATAGTGATACCAACATCAAAAAAACTAAAGCGTTGGCTTCTTCCGTAATAACTGTCTATGTTATTTTTTGTGTGCATACCAATCAGGGACACATTGTTGTACCCCAGACTGATATCGGGTAACGATTGTGCTTTTTCCACTTTCTTGCTTTGTTCAGCAATTTTTGCCTGTTGCAGCAAAGCATTTATTTTTGGATGATTGGCTACTGCATCACTGTTTATGACCGAGCTTAAAAACATTGGACTGAAGGTTTCTTTCTGAATGTTGAAATCTTCTTTTATCTGTAAAAGCGTTTTCAGATTCTTATAGGCATTTTGAATGTATATTTCATTTTGCTGATACAGCAGTGTAATTTCTCCGCGTTGCGTTTCAGCCGTATTGATATCTATTTTTCGTGTATCTCCTGTTTTATAGCGCAGGGAAGCAATTTTTACAAAGTCTTCATACAGGCCATCTAAGTAACGCAGCTTTTCGGCATTATTTTCAAGAAATCTCAATTGATAATAGTAGCTTCTGACCTGACTTTTTAATTCATTTACTGAATTTTGTTTATCCCATTCCTTTCCTTGTGTCTGTGCTTCGAATAATTGTTTTTTTGCTCCGAAAAGAGTGGGGAAGGGGATGCTTTGTGAAATCTGGATACCATCGTTATACTCAAAGCCTTCATTATTCCCGTATTGAAATGAAACATTGGTTTTAGGTAGTTCAAATGATGATTGTTCCAGTTTTTGAGCAGCTTCTTTATTTAAGGATGCTGCTTTGATATTCAAATTGTTTTCCAGTGCCAGATCAATAGCTTCATCAAGTGTTATGATTCTGGTTTGGGCACTGGAATCTGAAGTGCCCAATAACATAAAAGTTATAATTAGTGTGGTGAAAACAGCTTTCATCAGATATCTTTTTTAGATTTATTTTTTCCGTTAAAAGTAATATACAGCAACGGCAGTATAAATAGTGTAAGCAAAGTGGCAGAAATAAGCCCTCCGATGACTACAGTTGCCAAAGGTTTCTGGACTTCAGCTCCTGCACCAGTACTGATTGCCATTGGTAAAAATCCGAAACTGGCTACCATTGCAGTCATTAAAACCGGTCTCAATCTGGTTTTTGTCCCCTCAATAACTCTTGGAACAAGGTCTTTCCACCCCTCTTTTTCCAGCCTGTTAAAAGTGGTTATCAATACAATTCCGTTTAAAACAGCAATACCAAACAAAGCAATAAAACCGACACCTGCGGAGATACTAAAGGGCATTCCGCGGAGTAACATCGCAAATACACCTCCGATAGCACTCATAGGGATGGCTGCATATACAAGTAAGGCTTCCCGTATCGAATGAAAGGTAAAATATAACAAAATAAAAATCAGCAGTAATGAGATGGGTACAGCCACTAAAAGTCTGTCAGTTGCTTTCTGGAGGTTTTCAAACTGCCCTCCATAGGTAAAATAATATCCTGACGGAAGTTTGACTTCTGTATCTAATTTTGCCTGTATTTCTTTTACTACGCTGGCAACATCTCTGTTCTGTACATTAAATCCGATAACAATTCTTCTTTTACCATCTTCCCGGCTTATCTGCGCAGGTCCCAGTTTGTAATCAATTTTTGCAATTTGTGAAAGCGGAATTTGATTACCGTTTGCCATCGGAACAAATAAATTGCTGACATCTTCAATGGAACTTCTGTGAAGACTGTCCAGACGAACTACAAGGTCAAATCTTCTCTCGTTTTCATATACAACGCCTGCAGCTTTTCCGGCAAAAGCCGTACTAATGATACTGTTAACATCCTGTACGTTCAAACCGTAATTTGCCATTCGGGTGCGGTCGTATTCAATATTGATCTGAGGTAAACCTGATACGCGTTCTACTTGAGGTGAAGTGGCGCCTTCAACACTTTGGATTACAGCACTTACTTTATTTGCATATTCCAATAATACATCCAGATCTTCACCGAAAATTTTTACGGCTACATCTTGTCGTATTCCTGTCATCAGCTCATTGAAACGCATTTGTATCGGTTGGTTTTTTTCAAAGAAAACCCCGGGAATTGCTTCCAGTTTTTCATTGATTTCCTCTGCTAACTCATCATAAGTTTTTTTTGTTTTCCATTCTTTTTGCGGTTTCAGAATCACCATCATATCTGTTGCTTCCGGTGGCATGGGGTCGGTAGGTACTTCAGCCGCTCCTGTTTTCCCTACAACCATTTTTACTTCATCAAATTCTTTGATGATCCGTGATGCCTGCATAGATGTTTCAATACTCTGGCTCAGAGAAGTTCCCTGAGGTAATATACAATGGTAGGCAAAATCACCTTCTCCTAATGTTGGTAGAAATTCGCCTCCCATTCTGGAAAAAAGATAAATACTGAAGGCAAATAAGCTCACAGAAAGTCCTATAAATATATACTTTGCTTTGATGGCTTTATGCAATAAAGGCTCGTATATTTTTTGCAGAAAATCCATTAGTTTGTCCGAGAAATTCTTTTTACCACTCATCTTTTTAGGCAAGAACAATGCACTCATCATAGGAATATACGTAAACGATAAAATAAGTGCACCTAAGATTGCGAAACCTACTGTTTTAGCCATCGGCGTAAACATTTTTCCTTCAATGCCTACCAATGTAAGAATCGGTATATAAACAATAAGAATAATAATTTCTCCGAAAGCGGCACTCGTACGGATTTTAGAAGCCGACACAAATACTTCCTCGTCCATTTCTTGTTGTGTAAGACGTTTCATGGACTTCCTCATTCCAAGATGATGCATAGTGGCTTCCACCACAATGACAGATCCGTCAATGATCAGTCCGAAATCAATAGCACCCAAACTCATAAGGTTGGCACTCACTCCAAAAAGGTTCATCATGGCCAATGCGAAAAGCATTGATAAAGGAATGGCAGAAGCAACGATGAGTCCGGCTCTTAAATTCCCAAGAAAAATAACCAGAACAAAAATAACAATCAAAGCACCTTCAATAAGGTTCGTTTTTACTGTATTCATAGCTCTTCCTACCAGATCAGTACGGTCGAGATACGGTTCTATAATAACATCTTCAGGAAGGGATTTCTGGATGGTAGGGATTTTTTCTTTAACCCTGTTTACTACTTTATCTGCATTTTCTCCTTTGAGCATCATGACAACACCTCCAACAGCGTCAACCTCTCCGTTATAGGTCATGGCTCCGTAACGTACAGCACTTCCAAAGCGAACTTCTGCTACATCTTTTATAAAAATCGGCACACTGCCGGTATCATTTTTTACTACAATATTGCCTACATCTTCTAATGTTTTTACAAGACCAACTCCACGTATAAAATAGGCATTTGGTTTTTTATCGATATAAGCACCTCCAGTATTTTCGTTGTTTTTTTCCAATGCAGTAAAGATATCGGTAATGCTGATGCTCATTGCTTTTAACCGATCCGGATTTACAGCTACTTCATATTGCTTGAGTAAACCTCCGAAACTATTGATTTCTGCAATTCCTGGAGTTCCATATAACTGGCGGGCTACAATCCAATCCTGCATAGTCCGGAGGTCCATTGCAGTATATTTTTTTTCACTTCCTTTTTTAGGATGTAATATATATTGATATACTTCTCCTAAACCGGTACTTACAGGGGCTAACTCAGGTATTCCGATTCCGGCAGGAATTTTACTTTCAGCTTCTTTTAATCTTTCAGATATGAGCTGTCTGGCAAAATAAATATCAACATCATCATCGAATACAACTGTTATAACAGAAAGACCAAATCTTGAAATACTTCTGACTTCTTCTAAATCAGGAAGATTTACAATGCTTTGTTCGATAGGGAAGGTTACTAATTGCTCTACTTCCTGCCCGGCAAGAGTAGGACATAGCGTAATAATTTGGACTTGATTGTTGGTAATGTCGGGCTGTGCATCGATAGGGATTTTTGTGGCACTCCATATTCCCCAGATGACTAATAACAAAGTCATTATGGCAATAATGAATTTGTTCTTTATAGAGAACTTGATTATAGTATCTAACATGAATTTTTTAATTAAAAATTAATTATTGAATATTCTGAATATAAATTTCAGATAGTATATAAAGAAAATAGCTGTTTTTGCAGTATGCAAGAAACAGTTCCCCTCTTCAAAGACTGGTTACAATAAATTAAGCTTTAATTTTTGGTGGCTGCCAGATACTATCAATATAACTGGAGTATTCCGGATTATTATATATAATTTGATGCGCACCATTCATAGGTATCAATGCTGAAAAACTTAGAGTTTCAGGTAGAGAAATAGAAGCAATGATACTGCCACAACAGTTACAGCTACATAGAGGACTGCATAAATCTGTCTTGTTTGAATGGTCGTGACCGTTGTGATTTATTGAACTTTGTATGAGGGCTTTCTGTGGGTTAAAGAAATTACTCAGAGGCATACTGTCACTACATGGTACTAAAGATAAGGCCATGATAAAAACAGATAATATGAAGACTCTTAGTTTCATTAACGCCGTAAAGGTAAAAATTTTTTCTTCTTCATAGCAACGTATTTATGAATAAATTAGGGAATTGTAAATAAATATTTTGTAAACATAATGTTTTTTTTTCCTCAAAAAGAAATGGAATTTAATGGATTAGAAAGGGATATTCTGTTTTTTTATATATTTAATACTGTCGAATCAGAGGCATTTTTTAGCAATTGAGAGTTATATCATTTTAGTTTTTATGATTTGCTCAATGGAAGTTTTTTATTTATGGACTATTTTTTTACATCATGCATCACAATTTACTTTTAATTCTGTGCTTACTATTTGTTGTTTTCTTGCTTGTAATGCTGGCACAGCGTATCAGGGTTGCTTATCCTGTATTTTTAGTAATAGCAGGTCTCGGAATCAGTTTTATTCCCGGAGTTCCGGAACTTCATTTAGACCCTGAACTTATTTTTCTGTTTTTTCTGCCTCCTCTGCTGTATGAAGCTGCCTGGTATACTTCATGGAATAACTTTTGGAAGTGGAAGAGACCGATTGCTTTACTTGCTTTCGGACTCGTATTTTTTACTTCTACCATTATTGCTTATACATCAGCCATGCTTATTCCAGGATTTACTCTGGCTTTGGGTTTTTTATTAGGTGGAATTGTTTCTCCTCCCGATGCAGTAGCTGCTTCAACAGTTTTAAAAGGAATGAAGGTACCTAAAAGACTTATGACCATTCTTGAAGGGGAAAGTCTCATAAATGATGCTTCTTCTTTGATTGTATTCCGGTTTGCATTGGCAGCAGTATTGACAGGTACTTTTTCGATGCAGCAGGCAACCGGTCAGTTTTTTCTCGTAGCAGGTATGGGAACTGTTGTTGGTCTGACCGGAGCGCACATTCTTTATGTAATTCATCGCTTTTTGCCTACTACTCCTGCAATTGATGCGGCTCTAACAGTAATGACTCCGTATATACTTTTTCTCTGTGCAGAACAATTTCATTTTTCAGGAGTAATGGCAGTAGTGAGTGGTGGATTGTTCATGTCTTACAGAGCTCATGAAGTTTTTAAAACGGGAAGTACCCGCTTGAATATGCTGGGAGTATGGACAACGCTTATTTTTGTTATGAACGCATTAGTGTTTATTTTGATTGGATTGGAGTTACCTGAAATTATCCGTGGATTAGGAAGTTATTCTATTGCCGATGGTATTCGTTATGGATTGATTATAAGTGCGATTACTATTGTATTGCGTTATCTGTGGGTATATCCTTCAGCTTATATTCCTAGATGGTTAAGTGCCAAAGCAAGAAAAGATCCATCACCAGGCTGGAAAGGTCCTTTAATCATCAGCTGGGCAGGAATGAGAGGAGTGGTCTCTTTGGCAACGGCATTGTCAATTCCGGTTCTTATGGACAACGGTGTAACTTTTCCACAAAGGAACCTGATCATATTTACGACTTTTGTCGTCATTTTTGTTACCCTTGTTTTTCAGGGTTTAACATTACCTTTAGTGATCAAGCTTATTAAAATTGAAGAAATTGATGATATTATGCCTGAAGATGAACAGCAGGCGCGTATACAGTTGTGTCTGGATGATGTAGCGATAAGATTACTCGAAAAATATGGTAACTCAGATGCTGAAGAAAATGAATTGATAGCTTTGTACAGAACAACTATAAAAAATGAAGTATATAATATACAGCAACGTTTAGAATCTTTTGAATCTGGAGAGATTAAGCATAAAGAAATCAAGAAATACCATACTTTACTTATGAAAATTTATTCTGAGCAGCGTAAGGAATTGTTCAGACTAAAAAAGGAGCATGCATTTGAAGATGAAGAAATAAGAAAAGCTGAAGTGCAGATTGATTTAAATGAGTTAAAAATCACAGGATCCGGGCATCTGTAAATATTTATAGAATAGCTTTATTGATGATTTTGTTTTATTGTTAAAGTATTCGTAATTTTTTTTGTATATTTAAGAAAGAATATTCATTAATTAAATATATGATTGTTATGGCTGCAATACAAAATGAATACAACAGACAGCAAAAAACATTAAAAATTCTGTCGGCAATTTTTTTGTTTTTATCCTATATTATAGGTATTGGTGCATTGATAATTACTATTTATCTTCTTGCTACACCAAGAGGAACCGGAGCATGGATTTTACCGGCTTTTAGTTTTCTTACGGGAGCAATTGTGTTTTTGTTTCTCTACTCTTTTTCAAAAGTCATCAATCTGCTCATTCAAATCAGTGATAAATGAAAAAGAAACTAATAGGTTTATTGTGTATTCTTGCTTTTTTTTCCTGTAGTAATAAAAGCAGTGAAAATGAAACAGTTGATATAGTGTTGATTGGTGGCGGTATAATGAGTGTTACTTTGGCAAATATGCTTCATGAATTAGACCCAAATCTTACTATGGTCACCTATGAAAGGCTTGAGGCCGTAGGCATGGAAAGTTCAGCAGCGCTGAATAATGCAGGTACAGGACATGCTGCTTTGTGTGAGCTTAATTATACGCCCGAGTTAAGTGACGGAAGCATTGATATTCATAAAGCAGTTGAAGTAAATGAGTCTTTTGAAGTTTCCAAACAGTTTTGGTCTTATCTGGTAGCCAATCATAAAATAAGTTCAGCTTCGAAATTTATAAACCCCACTTCACACATGAGTTTTGTAATTGGAGAAAAAGACAGCGAATATCTTAAAAAACGTTTTTTAGCACTCCAAAAACATCCGCTGTTTACAGGGATGGAATTTACTGAAGATCCTGAACTGATCAAGCAATGGGCTCCTCTGATTATGAAAGAAAGGGATTCCCGTCAGAAAATTGCGGCTACAAAAATCGATATTGGTACTGATGTAAATTTTGGTGCTCTTACAGAAGAGTTAGCTTCTAATATGGAAAAATCATCTAATATGCGGATAGAATTTAACCATGAGGTTATTAATCTTAAACGAAATAAAGATGCTACCTGGAGAGTAACCGTAAAGGATCTCAAAAATAATATTTTGAAAACCATTCATTCAAAATTTGTTTTTATTGGAGCAGGCGGAGCTACTCTTCCTTTACTTGAAAAAACCAACATTCCGGAAGCAAGAGGTTATGGTGGTTTTCCGGTAAGTGGTGAGTGGCTTGTTTGTAATAATCCCGATATCATTGCCCAACATGCAGCAAAAGTATATGGAAAAGCTTCTGTTGGCTCGCCTCCGATGTCAGTACCACATTTAGATACGCGAATTATCAACGGAAAAAAAGAACTACTTTTTGGCCCGTTTGCCGGCTTTTCTCCGAAATTTTTAAAGAATGGCAGCTGGACTGATCTTCCGGAATCTTTTAATTTTTATAATCTAAGACCTGTTTTGGAGGCAGGACTGGATAATATACCGTTGACAAAGTACCTTGTAGAGCAGGTCGTTTTAACTCCGGAACAACGCTTAGAGGCTTTAAGACAGTATATGCCTACAGCTCAAATGAAGGATTGGGATCTTAAAATTGCCGGACAAAGAGTACAGGTGATAAAACTTGATGATACTACTAAAGGCGGTATTTTACAGTTTGGAACGGAAGTGGTAACCGCTTCAGATGGGAGTGTAGCTGCATTATTAGGCGCATCACCGGGGGCGTCTACGTCAGTATCTATTATGCTTAAAGTAGTAGAAAAATGTTATGCAGATAAAATGAAAACACCTGAGTGGCAAGCCAAAATAAAAAAAATGATTCCTTCTTATGGTAAAAAGCTTTCTGAAAATCTTGATTTGGCAAATGAGATCAGAAAGTACAATGCGGAAACTTTGGGGTTGATTTGGAAAGAAATTGATACCAATAAATATAAGATGGAGGTAGATAAATAAATATAAGATATGTACTTTAACTTTAATATATTAAAATAAAACAGAGGCTGCATTAACAGCCTCTGTTTTATTTTAGAAAATCTTCTTTTTCATATTCGGGATTAGGATATTGATAAAAACCTTCGCCTGTTGCAACACCTAATTTTCCACTATCTATAAAATTAGTTTTGAGGTATTCTACCGTTTTAATTTTTAAAGGATCTTTTGTAGAATCTGCAGCCATTTTATTTATGTTATATGCAGTGGTAATCCCTACAATATCAAGAATACCAAAAGGTCCCACCGGAGCACCGGTTGCTACCATCCATGTTTTGTCTATTGTAGCTACATCAGCTACGCCTTCTACCAATAGATTGGTCGCTGCACTTAAGAATGGTACCAACAACGAGTTTACAATATATCCGGGTTGCTCCTTATGTAACGGAAGAGCTACCATACCTATTGATTTAGCAAATGAAACAACCGTTTCAAATACTTGCGGATTTGTACCCGAATGCCCCATGATTTCAGCTGTATTGTGCTTCCAGATTTCATTCGCAAAATGCAAAGCTAAAAACTGTGAAGGGCGATGAGTGGATTTTGCAAACTGACTTGGTAGTAATGTTGATGAGTTTGTGGCAAAAATAGTCTTTTGAGGAGCTGCTTTAGAGAGTTTCTCATAAAAATCCATTTTTATTTTTGGATTTTCTGGAATGGCTTCAATTACTAGGTCAGCATCTTTAACAGCTAAACTCAGGTCAGATGAATAGTTGAGGTTATTGAAAGCTGTTTCTAACTGATGGTCTGTAGCTTTCAGGTCTTCTTTATAGGCTGTGCTGAGTCTGTTAAAAGTTATTTTTGCTTTTTCTAAAATTTCGTCACTAATGTCATATACAGTGACTTTATATCCGTAAAAAGCAGTTTGAAAAGCAATTTGTGCTCCTAAAACACCACTTCCGGCTACAGTTACATTATTAATTTCCATAGTTTATGTATTTGAGATAGGTTTGTTATTGAAATATTGTCTGAATCTGGTAAGCTTATATTTATTGAACTGAATATCAATATGAGTAAAAGCATATGTTTTCGATTGCTGACATGACATATTGTTTGTAAACAGTAGTTTCTGAACAAGATCAGATTTTGATATTCTGAAATGAGTTCATTTATAAAAAAAATTTTTTTTTCTTTATGGGAACTGTCAAAAGAAGAATGCGAATCGTTTATTTTTTTGCAGGTATAATTCATCTTTTCGGATTTAGAATCCTTTAGTTCGAATATAGCCAAAAAATTTTTATTGAACTCTTTTAGTTTATAAAAAGTAAAAGAAATTTATACTAGCAATAATATGTTTTCACTTATGGAATGTTATAGCATACGGTCTCCAGTTGTATAGGAGACCACATGTTTTAAAAGATGATATTAAGTATGTGCAAGAAGTGGAATCATAAGCTGATGTTTCTTAAATAAACTTTCTAACTCTTTTGAAACAAAAAGAGTGAGATCTTCTTCTTTGTAAGGCTTAAAGGTTACGTCATTATCCTGCGGCGTAAATCCATACACAACCTCTGTAATCTCAGGATTGCTTAATGCATGTATTATGTCATTCATATCTACATTTCTCAATTTAAATACCTGGAGAAGGTGCAACACGTTTTCTTCAATTTGTGCTATTGCTATAGTGTCTAAAGCTTCTATATGAAATACAGCATTCTTAAAGCCAAAATCTGGATAGGCATAGCAATAGAAAAAAGTAAGATCAAGGTTTTTAAGGTTAAAAAAAGAATTTGGGCGCGCATGTTCAATATAAGTTTCTAATAACTTTCTGTTATTTTCATGATCCATCTCTAATTGTTTTACATGAAAAGAGGATTGTTTATAGTGAATTTTTTTGCCAGCCTGAAATTCGTTTACCGGTATAAGACCAAATTTTGGATAAAAATCTAAAACCGAATTATTTGCAAACAGAAACATCCCCTCAATTTTATCATTAAAATCCTGCTGAATTCTTTGCATAAGATAGCGTGATAGTCCCTGTTTTCGAAAGTGTTTTTTGGTCATTACAGTGCCAATTTGTGCCCAAACTTTTTTCTCTGATGCTACTATTACTTCAAATAGGGTTACCGTTGTGTGGGATACAATTTCTTCTTTATAGAATATTGAATAGATACAACAATTGTTTTTCCAATACCCGGATTGGTAAAAGTTCTCAAAATCGAAACCCCATTCTTTTTCTGTCATATCATTGAATTCAAAACGTTTTTTTTCATCCGTCTGATATTCAATATATAAATTATATGTTTTATCATTTACTAAAATACTTTCTGTTTTCATCTTTTATATTTTTCACAAAATTCATTACAATTCGCGAGAATCTATTGTACTCAAAGTATTAAATAATGTGCAAATGGTTCTTTTTTAGGTGCTATTAATTATTTTTGTAAGCACTGGAGTAATAAATTTAATAATCAGTAAATTAATGATAAATGATTTTATTGTTTTAAAATCGGAAGTTTTGATACCGGATATTTTTTATAAAGAAGGATATGCTTCTGATGGCATTCTTATTTCTTTATGTGTAAAAGGTACTGTCCAGATAGCGGTAAACATTCAGAATAAACAGATGTTGCAGAACGATTTGCTGGTGATAATGCCTCAAAGTGTTATTTCGGTAAAAGATGCTGATAAAGAAGGTCTATTCTTTTGTCTTATCTTCCGCTTCGATACCATTTCAGAATTGATCTTGCCTTCAGATTATCATTTTCTCAATACGCTGACACAGCATCCGATTTTGGGTTTGACCACGGAAGAAACGCAGATGTATATTCGCTATTTTGAATTGTTGAAGAGTAATAAAGAGCAGGCCCATTCTATATTTCATGATAGCATCCTAAAGTACTTATTGTTTTCACTCATCGGTCAGATAAATGTGTTTTATGCGCAAAAAGAAGAAACGCTTACCAATACATCAAGAAAAGATTTGGTCATTTTTAATTTTTTTAATCTGGCTCATCAGCACTATATGACGGAACGTTCAGTACAATTTTATGCAGATAAACTCAAACTGACACCAAAATATTTAACCACCCTCATTCGTCAGAGAACGGGTAAATCGATATCTATTATTATCACAGAACTGGTAATTATTAAGGCTAAATCATATTTAAGTGCTAGTGATCTGCCTGTATATGAAATAGCAGAACGATTAAACTTTACTGATGCATCTCAGTTTTGCCGTTATTTTAAGAAATATACAAATAGTTCACCTTTGATTTACAGAAAGTCTACTCTATAAAGTAAATATGTTATTTTGTGACTATTGTTATATAGCTGTAAAAAATAAATTAGAAGGAAAATAATAATATTGGAAGTAATATGGAATCGGCGGAGTTATGAAAAATAAACTATGTGAAATTAACCCTTTTCGCTCCGCCTCATCCATGTTTTGTAAATCAGCAAAAAAAGACCATGGAGAGAAGAATTAATTTGCGAATTACAATTTGTATGTCAAAGATGATTGTTTTTTTTTAGTCGTGATAATGCAAAGTAGTAAGTGATAAAATATAAGCTGTATCGTTGAATAATAAGGAATAACTGTTTTTTTATGGGGTATGGAAAATAGCAAAGGATAATAATACAGATCAGGTTTTGTTTTTATTGGTATTAAGGGGTTTAAAGCTGTTTTGAACTTATCGAATAAATGTAATTCATGTACCACTATTTTTAAATTTTTTAAAAGTTTGACTTGCGACTGGTAAATAAGTCGTAGACTATGGAAGAGAAGAAAATAAGTTTACAGTTGTTTTTCTTCATATTACTGTAGCCAATCATTCCGATTTAAATTATGTACGAATTTAATGTATTGAATAATATTCGTTTTATATGAGGAAATTATATGTTTTGTTATCTTTGAATCCGGTTAAAAATAAAAATTGGTAAAACAAGGTTGCTTTACCAATTTTTTTGCCTATTAATTGTCCGCTTTAAAATGCTATAGAACATAGCATGTAAATCTTTTTTAGAACAGATGGGACGGAATTATGAAAAAATTAATAACCTAAAACTCAATACTTTTCCGTCACCATCTAAAAGATTCTTAGAGAAGTTACTCTTCTTGATCCTACCCTAATCAAGAAGTCTTTAATGAAGCTTTTAGTAGAATGGACACTTCAAAGGTATTATGCATTAAAAGAAATTCATAACGTGAAGTAATAAGAGGTGTGTTTTAGGTATTAAGTGTATGGAAAAAGAGAATAAATGTAAGTCTGAAAATTTATTAAAGTTATTCCTTGCTGAAACAAAAAGATCACTATTCTACTTCAATTGTAGAATGAATATCGGTATGTTTTTCCCTTTTTAATAAGATTATATTTCAGACTGATATATATGCTGGGAAAGATAATGAAAACTCTGTTTTAATCTGATCCAACTACCATCTCTGATAAAGACGAGAGCGTGATATTGATCTGCTGCTATATCAATAGCAATGATGTCCTTAAGGTCAACCATCATATTTCCATCATGGGGATGCTGTATAAATCTAATAGGAAAAACCATAAGTTAAAAGGTGAGATTATTGTTAATCATAAAGTTACGTTTTTTTATGAGTAAAGAAAATTATTATCGATAACTTTTTTATCTATTGTATAAAATGGTCATAAGTAATAAGCAAAGAATAATATATTCAAATCTGATTGATAATATTGATAAATTTTTTGGCTTACCTGTTTATTGAAGTATTTTTGCTCTATAAAGAATTTCTAAAAAAAGTCCTCCGCAAAAATTAAATATCTCACCTTTTAATTCTTTTCTGAGTTGAAAAACCCCATTAGCGGAGGACAAAAGTCATCGATTAACAGAGTTTTCTGAAACTAAAAGGTGAGTTTACAAATATAGGGACAATTTAAGATACTATGCAAGAGGTTATTATTAGAATTGGATTAAAATATTTAATTTTTATAGTGCTATGATCATTCGTTTTTTTAATCGTAAGAATAGTATAATTGAGTGATAGTGTTCTTCTTATAATTAATTGTGTGAAATTAGTATTATCCGAATATCAAAAAAAATAACAAAATAATGTCACCTCTGACACTTCATTATCCTTTATTTCCATCTAAAAAGATAGTGCTTATCTTAAAGATAAGCACTACCAAAAAGAACTAAAGGTGAGTAGCAATCAATATTGAAAGCTTATCACTTGTTCTCCTTTATTATGGAAATGTAAAAAATACATCTTTAGAATATCAGGCTATATAAGATTTGAAATTGTTTACTGAATGATTTACAATTCAATCTCTGCAATTTGTTCTGTAACTATATCTGCAATTTTAAGTATAGTCTGACGCATGATCTTTATTGAATTTCCATGAAAAACTTCCTTTATCCTATATTCATAGTCTGGGAATATAAAATGAATAAACATAGTACCCACTGGTTTGCCTACTTTTTCGCTACCTCCTTTCTTTATAAGTCCTGTAACTGCTACTATGATATCCGCTTTTTCAAATATTTTTTTAGCACCTTTAGCCATCAAAGCGGTTACTTCTGATGATTCAGGTGTATATTCTTCAATTACTTTTTTGGGAATCTGGAGTATATTGCTTTTTTCATCGGCATCATAGCATACCATACTACCTAATAATATATCACCTGAATTTGGTGTTAAGGCAAAGCTTGCAGCTAATGCTCCTGAAGTGGCACTTTCTGCAAATGCTATTTTTAATTTTTTCTGGGCTAAAAGCGAACAACATTTTACCAGTTTACTATCTTTCATATGTTAAATTTTATTTTGCACCTTTCTTTATAAACTTACTGTTTATTAATATTTAAAAATTTTACCTCCGGCATCCAACGTTTCACCTGCTATCGTTTTTGACTCTTCTGAGGCTAGAAATACATAAAGTGGTGCTACTTCATATGGATGCATGGGAGCAATTGATTCCATACCAATAGGAAGGTTTTCATATTTTGGCAATACCTCAGGTAAAATATCACTCCAAATAAATCCGGTGGTTATTCCATTAATGCGTATGTTATTTTTGTGAAATGCTAACATACGGTTCATCTCCTGAGTGTAGTTTTTTATAGCTGCTTTCAGAGCAGAATAGAAGATCAACTGATCAGGTTGTGCATAAGCACATAATGTAGCTGAGTTGATGATGATGCCGTTTTCAGAGAGATAATCTGGAGCTATACGACCCAGAGTAAATAATGATTGTATTTTTAAGGTATCGTTTTTTCTTAACAGATAATGTCCTTTCTCGGTTTCTGTTTTATGATGTATAGGAAAGGTGTTAACAATGATATCGATATGTTTTACTTTTTTCTTGATATTTTCAAATAATCTTTTGCATTTAAATTCATCAAAAGTACAAGATTTAAAAAGCCAGGCTTTTCTTCCGATTTTTTTTATTATGCTCAGTAGATCTTTTAATTCTTTTTCATGTCTTATATGGTTGTAAACCATAATGATATCTGCCCCTTCTTTGGCAAAAGCTATACTGATCGCTTTACCTACACCATTGTCACTGGCTGTAATGACTACTTTTTTGTCTTGTAATTTACTGTTTCCAATGTATTCTTCTGTACTGTATTTAGGTGTTATTTTCATAAATGAATTGACTTTACTTTCAGAATACATAAAATCAGTTTTTTGGGATAATTCTTTTTTCATGGTGAGATATTTTTTTGTGTTGATCTTGTATAATGCAATTACTATACTATAAATCATTATAATGTAATACTATAAATTCAGAATATTTTGAAACGAGTTAAATGCGACTTGTTCAGAATGATAAATACCCTATAGTCTTATTATAAGATAAGGTTATAATGAAATAAAAAATGGAAATATGAATAAGAATTTTTATTGTATAAGAAGATGTGGAGCTTTTCTTCTTTCTGGGCAAAATGTATACATTTTGAGATTTTTTAAGATAAAATTTATTTAATTGATTGTTTATTTTAATAATTTTTGAAATATTTTTTAATTTTGTTTTTTAACTTTTTTTCATTTGTTTGTAAATTTTAATCTTTATTATTTTAATTTATTCTTGTTTTTTTAACATTTTTTCGCTTGTTTTTATTTGTAGTTGTATTTCTTTTTTAAAAGAAAAATACGACTCTTATTCCTAACAGCTTTAATGATCTATTTATAGTGTAAATGTTAAAATCGATATTCATCTCGAAATGCTTTTTCTGACTGGATTCCTTTATATATTTTTTTTAAAGTGTATATAGATATAACTATTGGCTTATTATTATTTAGGAATATCTATTGTATCATTTTTAATACAAGAAGCTAGCACTTGTACAATATTAACTTTAAACATATAGATTATGAATTCAAGAAGTAACAGAAGCTCAAGAAGCTCTCAAGGTTCTCAAAACGACGATATGAGAAGAATACATGAAGAGATTTATCAATTAGGTTATGAACACGGATTTGAGGATGGATCAGAAGATGAGGAATACGATGATGATTTCTCTGATTTTGAAGATGACTTTAATCAGGACCATCATAATTCTCACGACAACGACGATTGGGATGATGAAGATGATTGGGATGATGAAGATGAAGATGACGACGATGATTGGGATGATGAAGATTACGATGACGAAGATGACGACGATTTCGATCAGCAACATCCAAGAGATTCTCAAGGGCGTTTTACTTCAAGTGGCCGTCAATCAAACCGAAGATCTTCAGGTAATAATTCAGGATCAGGTAGAGGAGGTTCAAGAGGTTCATCTAATTCAAGAGGTGGTAGTTCACGCTCAGGAAGATCTAACTCTGGGAGGGGGAATTCTAATTCAGGACGTAGTAACTCAGGACGGGGAAATTCTGGATCTGGGCGAGGAAATTCTGGATCTGGAAGTAATAACTCAGGGTCTGGACGAGGAAACTCAGTATCCGGGCGAGGAAACTCCGGTTCAGGAAGAGGAAGTTCTGGTTCGGGAAGAAGTAACTCAACTTCAGGAAGAAGTACCTCAACTTCAGGAAGAGGAGGTTCAGGTTCAAGAGGAGGAAATTCCGGTTCAAACCGAAGTACAGGAGATACTTCTAATAGAGGTTTTGCTTCTATGAGTAAATCCAAAAGAACGAAAATTGCCCGTATGGGTGGATTAGCTTCTGGTAGAAGTCGTTCAGGTTTCGGTGGAAGAAGAAATGGTTAAGATGAAAAGGGGACACCTTCCCCTTTTTTTTAAATTTTAATATTTGTCGATATGAATCAGAAAGATAACAATACAGAAAAAACAGCTGGAGCAGGTAAACAAGATAGTAGTGCTGAAGTTCCTGAAAATGAAAAGGCAGAAACTGCAGTGAAACAAAAGGACTCCTCTGATGATGATGGTAAGAAAGAAGATAATAAGGTAAAATCTGATAAAAAAGAGCAAAAAATGGAAAGCAATGATCAGAATACGGAATTAGAAAAATTTTTCACCGATGCTATTCAGGATATGTATTATGCTGAAGCGGCTATAGAACAATCTTTAGCAAAAATTAAAAGTAAAGCGACGTCGGAAGAATTGCAGGAAGCTATAGAAGATCATGAATTGGTTACCAGAAAGCAGATTCTTAGATTGGAAAAAGTTTTCAAACATTTAGGTGAAGAGCCTAAAAAGAAGAAATGTGATGCTATCGACGGAATTCTGAAAGAAGTTGATGAAATGGTTAAATCTACGAAAGATGGTTCTATGACCAGAGATGTAGCTATCATCATTGGAGCGCAAAAGGTGGAGCATTATGAGATTGCGACTTACGGAGGACTTTTACAGATTGCAATAACATTAGGTTATGATAAGATTGCCGATTTATTGGAAACCACATTGGATGAAGAGGAAGAAACAGATCACCTTTTAACAGAAATTGCTGAAGAACATGTCAATTTTGAGGCAAAAGAGGAGTAGTTTCTTATTAATGCTTCTAAAACTCAACTTATTAAAGAACTGCTTACAGGCAGTTCTTTATTTTTGTATCCTATTTTGATATAAAGCTAATAAAAAATGTTTTATATTCAATGTTTATTCAACGGTTAAAGATGCGAAGAATAATTATTTTGAATAGGAGATTCTATACTTTTTTATTTATGAGTTTCAGTATAGTACTAAATAGCCTTTATGTATTTTAGAAAAGTGAATAAATGAAAAAGGTACCTCTAAGAAGTACCTTTTTTGTGACCCGACTGGGGCTCGAACCCAGGACCCCAACATTAAAAGTGTTGTGCTCTACCAACTGAGCTATCGAGTCTGATTTTTAATACCGGTCTGACTAATGTGGTGACCGCGATCAGATTCGAACTGACACGTCTTGCGACACCACCCCCTCAAGATGGCGAGTCTACCAATTTCTCCACGCGGCCTGTATGAAATTTTATAAAGAACTTTTGTGACCCGACTGGGGCTCGAACCCAGGACCCCAACATTAAAAGTGTTGTGCTCTACCAACTGAGCTATCGAGTCAAATCTCTAAAAAAAAGAGATGAAATTGTACCAATAAAAAAAGTGACCCGACTGGGGCTCGAACCCAGGACCCCAACATTAAAAGTGTTGTGCTCTACCAACTGAGCTATCGAGTCATAGCAATATTTACTACCTATATTGCGGGTGCAAATATAGAGCTCTTTTTTTTAAAAACAACACTTTTTTTAATTAAATTTGTCTGTTTACGGGGTGTGTAAACATAAGCCGTTAGTTAACAATTAATTAATATAGATGAAAAAAATTTTGCTGACGGGCTATATGGGATCCGGCAAAACTACAATCGGTAAAGAATTGGCTATACGCTTAAATTGGCCTTATGTAGATTTAGATGCTCTGATTGAAGAAACCCTTGAAATGTCCATACCCGCTATATTCGAAACTAAAGGTGAAATCTTTTTCAGAAAGCAGGAACATGTCTTGTTGAAAAATTGTTTGGCAGAAAATAATTCAGCTGTGATAAGTCTCGGAGGGGGAACACCCTGCTATGCAAATAATCATGTATTTTTTGAAAATAAAGAAGTAGAAAGTATCTATCTTAAAGCTTCTATAGAAACTCTCGTAGAGCGTATTAAAAAAAGTGGTACGGAAAGACCACTTTTAAAAGATATGGAAAATATGCCGGCTTTTATAGGCCAGCATCTATTTGAGCGAAGTTATTATTACAACCATGCGCGTTATCGTGTTACTGTAGATCATAAAGATATACAGCAGGTTGTCAATGAAATTTTAGATACGTTGTCTTTAGCTTAAATAAGCGTAAGCATCATCTTCATTAAAAACAACCTGAATATGTTCTAATGAAGAAGTAGAAAGTGAAATACCTTTGAAATCTGCTTTTACAGGAAAATGTTTATGATTTCTGTCGACTAACACCGCGGTTTTAAATTTCTTTACCGGTACATCTAAAAAGTGTTTGACACCATAAATTAAAGTAGCTCCGGAATTCATAACATCATCAACTAAGACAATACATTTATTAGCATATTCTTCAGCTTTCAGGCTTGTATGAATTGTATCAATAGGATGTTGTTTGTTGATTTCTACTTTGCAGAGGAGCACTTTTATATCCGAAATTTCTTCTACCATTTTTGCGATTTTTTGGGCAAAAATATATCCACTGTTGGCAATTCCGGCAACGACTACTTCTTTCTCATCGACAAATGTTTCATATACCTGATAGGCAATTCGTTTAGTGATATGCGTTATTTCTTCTTTGGTTAAAATTATGTTTTTGTTCATTTTATTTTTTATAAAAATGGATGAAAATTTCTTTATCTTTTCTCGGTTTAATGGAATTATAACAGCGTTCGAGTGTTTTAATTTTAAAAAAAGGTTCGAAAAGACGGATGTATTCTGATGTATCTCCACCGTATGGCGGACCTGATTCTGTTAACGGAAAATCAAATAAAACACCTGCAAGCTGCCCTTTTTGTGTTAATATCTCATTTATTTTCTTTGCGTATAAAGGTCTTAAATCCGGAGCTAATGCACAAAAAAAAGTTTGTTCTAAAATGAGGTCAAACGAATCTTTCAATTGAAAAAAATCCTGTAACATTAAATATTTTTCCGGTAATTCCGGTAATTTTCTTCTGATGTTGTTCAAAGGCTCTTCAGTGATATCCAGTGCATATATATTTTTAAATCCTTTGTTGTAAAGATACTCGAATTCATGACCATTACCGACACCCGGAATAAGTATTTTAAGGTTTTTGTTTTCAAGTCCGTCAATAAATGTCGTAATAGGTGTCGTTGCTGATCCTGCATCCCACGGAGTATCTTCAAGGCGGTACTTTTCTTTCCAAAATTCTTTATTCAGTTTCATCTTCATCATCTATTAAATAACCATCAATATCCCGGCGATCTTTTTTGGTCGGTCTACCCTGACCTTTGGCTCGGTAATGTTCTTTGGAAAGTCTGAGTAACTCAAGATGTTCAAATGCTTCTGCAGGAGTTTCATCTTTTCTGTAGAGGTCTACCAGTTTAGGACCTACCCGGTTTTGAGGAACATCTAAAACTAACAGTACATAATTGATCTGATCTTTACGAACAGTAATTTTATCGCCGGCGAAAACATCTCTTGAGGGTTTTGCCTGTTGTCCGTTTACTGTAATGTGACCTTTTTTTACAGCATCAGTCGCAATACTTCTTGTTTTGTAATAGCGGGTACACCACAAATATTTATCAATCCGCATTAGAAGTTATAATTTTGGGTTAATTATTAAACAAAAATACAGGAAAATTGTATCTTGCAACCCTAAAATTGTGGTAAAAATGAATAGAATCTTAAAAACTTTTGTATTGGCTGGTTTTGCTTTGGTAGCTGCTAATTGTAAGAAAAACGATGATGGCGCTATACAGGTAAGAGACCGACAGGAAGTTTATGACGATGATAAAAGCAAAATCGAAACTTTTTTAAAAACAAAAGCACTTTCCTTTGATGAAAATGGAAATCTGTCTTTTGAAGATATTTCAGAAGGAAATTCAGGCTCTATATGGAATCAGCAGGAATACCCGTTGCAATCTGTTGAACTCAAAAATGATGCATATACTTCTCAGACCGTAACCGGACGTATTAAAGATGATGTTACTTATAAGGTATATTATGTGATCATCAATGAAGGAGGAGGAGAGCATGCTAAGACAATTGATGATGTGTATACGAAATATACAGGGTTTTTATTGGATGGCGTTACCAAATTTGATCAGAATGATTATGGTTTCTGGAGCTCTTATCCACAAACCCGTTATGCTTCTAATGTAGAATTGATTTCAGGCTACCGACAAATACTACAGCAAATAAAAACAGCAAGTGATATTTACGAAAATCCGGATGGAACTTATGGATTTAATAATGCGGGAAGGCTAATTGTTTTTATACCTTCCGGTTTAGGTTACTTTAATACAGCTACAGGAGCAGTTGGAGGTTATACACCTATTATTTTTGATATTTCTCTGATCATGAAAAAAGAGGTGGATCATGATAACGACGGTATCTTATCAAAATATGAAGATATAAACGGAAATGGCAATTTTTGGGATGATGATACAGACGGTGACGGAAAACCCGATTTTCTTGATCTGGATGATGACGCTGATGGAAAGACTACCCGTGAAGAAATAACTTATGAAACGGTAGATGAAAGTGGTAATGTCATAAAAAAACTTTATGAGTTTGATCAAATTCCGAATTGTCCCGGTGGAACTGTAAAAAAACACTTGGATAAAGCGTGTTACTAATAGTTTAAAAACCTGTTTTAGACAGGTTTTTTTAATATAATTTGTTTTAATATGTCAAAACCTATAGAAGAACTTATTCCATTAGATTTAACTACTTTTTTGGAATTAAAGAGCAGAAATGCTGCTATTGACAGTGCGGCAGCAATTGAGATTGGTGCTTATGTAGCTGCCAATTTTATGCGGATCATTTTTACAAAAAATAAGGCGATTACAAAAGAAGAAATTAATGGTGTTTTTGGAATTGTGAGCAATTTTTATAATGAATTTTTTGAAGGTCAGTTGCTTAAAGAGGATTATATTGAAATGTCTGATCTGGCAATGAATTTACTTAAGGATACTGATTTTGATGATAACAGCAAACGTTTTTTTCAAAAAATCATTGATGAAGCAGAACAGCAGTAAGCATAATACATAAAAAAGAGGACATTGTCCTCTTTTTTTATTTTGATAAATGAATTTCAAAAATTAAATCTGTATTTGGTGGAATCGGACCACTGCCTCTTTCTCCATATGCCAGATGAGAGGGGATAAAAATAAATGCCTTATCACCATATTTTAAATTTTCAATTCCCTCAATGAAACCAGGAATAAGTCCCGTTTTACTGCCATATTGGAACGGAATAGGACCATATTGGTTCATTGCTTTGCGTTGTGCATCAAAAGCATTGAATTTGTTAGCGATATCTTCTATTCCGGTGTCAAATAAGCGACCGTCTTCAAAGTAACCGGCATAATCTACTTTTACTTCTTCGCCTGCTTTAGGTTTTTCTCCAGCTCCCTTTTCGAAAATAAAAACCCCTAATCCACTAGCTGTTTTAGTGGCTTTTGCTTTTGCATCTGCAATTCTAATACTGGTCTCTGCTACTGCTTTTTCTACAGAAGCCTGTATTTCTGCCTGTTTTTTCTGATTGTTTTCTAAACCTTCTTTAAAAACTTTCGGAGCATCAAATTTTTTCGCTTCGTTTCCGGAACGGATGATTTTAATTTTATTGATTTTATCGCCCTGAACAATTTTATTTACGACATCTTGTCCTTCTATTACGTGACCAAATACGGTATGCATGCCATCTAAATGCGGAGTAGCAGTGTGTGTAATAAAAAATTGTGAACCGTTTGTACCAGGACCAGCATTTGCCATTGAAAGGATACCCGCTTTATCGTGTTTTAATTCAGGCACAATTTCATCATTAAACTTATACCCAGGTCCCCCGTTTCCGTTTCCTTCAGGATCACCTCCCTGTATCATAAAATCATTGATGACACGATGAAAAGTCAGTCCGTCATAGAATGGTTTGTCTTTGTATTTAGCCTCTACAAAATTGTTGTTTCCTTCTGCAAGAGATACAAAATTCGCTACTGTAACAGGTGTTTTAGTATATTCCAGTTGTGCAACAATTGTTCCTTTGCTGGTTTCGATCTCTGCATATAATCCTTCGGGTAGATTACTTTCTTTATTATTACAGGCTGTAAATAAAAAGAGTCCTCCCATTAATACTCCTAAAATTTTCTTCATAGTTAAAATTATTTAGTTAAGTGTAAGTCAAATACTAAATTTGAATGGGCAGGAATAGGTCCTATACCACGTTCTCCATAGCCCAATTCAGCAGGAATAAAAATAAGTGCTTTATCCCCGTAGTTCATGTTTTCAAGACCTTCAATAAAACCTTTTATAAGTCCGTCTTTGTTACCATACATGAAATTGATCGGTTTATAAGCATTGGCCGCTTTTCTCTGCTGGTCTAAAATAAGATATTTTGTTGCGGTATCTTCATTTGAGGTGTCAAAAATTTTTCCGTTTTCAAGGTATCCCGCATAATCAATTTTCACTTCTTCTCCTTTATTTGGTTTACCCTGTCCCTGGTTTCCTTTCTCGTAAATGTAGAAAGCAAGTCCGCTATTTGTTTGTATTGCTTTTGAACGGATTTCAGCAAAATATTTTTCTGTTTCTTTCTGGAGTTTTTCTGCTTTTAGCTTAGCCGTTTCGGCGTCTTTTTTATTTTTTTCCACAGCATTCTTAAATACTTTTGGAGCATCAAATTTTTTAGCTTCTTTTCCTTCGCGAATAATGGTTACTTTTTTTATCTTATCGTTTTGAGTAATCTTATCCACTACATTCTGTCCTTCAATTACATAACCAAAAACAGTGTGTTTGCCATCTAACCATGGAGTTTCTTTGTGTGTAATAAAAAACTGTGAACCATTTGTTGCCGGACCACGGTTGGCCATAGATAAAGTTCCGGCTTTGTCGTGTTTCAATTCCGGTACTATTTCGTCATGGAACAGATATCCGGGATTTCCTCCTCCTGTTCCGTCAGGATCTCCTCCCTGAATCATGAAATCTGCAATGACACGGTGAAATTTTAACCCATCAAAAAATTTTTTTCCTTTAAACTTGGCGTCAACTGATTCGTTCGTTCCTTCTGCCAAAGAAACAAAGTTGGCTACCGTAGCCGGAGTTTTATCATACGTGAGTTGTACTACAATAAGTCCTTTGTCAGTATCCAGTGCTGCATATAAGCCGTCAGGATATTTTTTTTGAGCGATTACCACAATTGAAAATAGCAGTAAGAATCCGGTAATTATTTTTTTCATATTTATTGATTTGGAGGTGTTTGAATATCTTTTTCTGTTCTGATGTTTTTTAGTGTTACCACACATATTAGTGGTTCGTTTAATCCTATGCGATCTTTGTCTCCTAAATAACCGTAGCCCATATGAGAAGGAAAAATGAACGAAATGGTCTCTTCTTTACGCATTAATTTAATGGCATGGCGCAGTCCGACCATGATTTCCTGTTTATCAACTACATATACTTTTGGTGTAGTTTCTTCTTTTTTGTAGATAACCGTTCCGTTTACATCCTGAATTTCAAATTCGATATCAACGATATTTCCGGATTTTGGTGTCAGAGTATCCTGTATATTGGCTTTGATGTACTTGTACCAAAAACCGCTTGTAGACTGATAGTATTTATGGGCAGAATCTTTTTTGATAAGATTTTTTATCATTTCTTCTTCTGAATTGACGAGTTCTTTATTTCTGGTTACAGATTCTTTTATAAACTCTCCAGAAGAATAGCTGATCGGTTTTCTTGCTGTTTCTTCTTTACAGGACAAAAGAAAAAACAGTATACCCAGACTGCTGATTTTTAAGAGATTTTTCATTTTAATGAGTATTTTCTTTTGCTAATATACTGACAAATTGTGCCACAGTTTCATTAAGTGATAAAAATGATTTTCCGCCTGCAGCATTGATATGGCCTCCGCCGTTAAAATACTTTCTTGAAAATTCATTTACGTTTACATCACCTTCTGAACGAAAAGAAATTTTGATAATTCCCTCTTCTTTATTTTCTATAAAGATGGCTGCAAAATCAATTCCTTTTATTGATAAACCATAATTTACGATGCCTTCAGTGTCTCCTTTCATAAAATTGAACTGGTATAGTTCTTTTTGGGAAAGGGTTGTGTAGGCTACTTTATATTGCGGTAAAACTTTTAAATTTTCAAGGGCTTTTCCAAGTAATTGCAGTTTAGCATATGAGTTGGTACTGAAAAGACGGTTGTGAACAGTAGGATTATCTACTCCGCGATCGATCAGGTCTGCCACGATACGATGCGTATCACCTGTGGTTTTGGGAAATTTAAAAGAGCCTGAATCGGTTACAATTCCGGTATAAATACAGGTAGCAGCATCAGTATTGATAAATTCATCTAATTCAAGATCCATAAGTACACGATACAGGAGTTCACAAGTAGATCCGAAATTGACATCGGATACTACGACTTTTGCATAATCATCCGGCATCTGGTGATGGTCAATCATTACAAATGAAGCATCCAGTGTTTTGAGTACTATCTCCATCTGATCGCCAGTTCTGTGTAAGGCATTAAAATCCAATGTAAAGATAAGATCTGAATTTTTTAGAAATTCAGAAGTCTGTATTTTATCTTTCTCAAAAATGGTTACTGAATCTGCACCCGGAAGCCATGCAATGAAATCGGGGAATTCATTAGGGGAAATTACCTGAACGTTATGGTTCAGCTGTTTTAAAACGTGATATAAACCAAGAGTTGAACCCAGAGCGTCTCCGTCCGGATTTCTGTGTGGTATTACCGCAATTTGTTTTGGAGTTGATAAACACTCTTTTAAAAACTCAATATCTGTCAGATTCATCATCTTGCGAAAATAAACTAAATTTTTATTGATTAAAAATATTTATATGATTCAGGGATAATATCTACTGATAAAAAGGAAATCTATTGATTCGTGCGGTTAGCTCAACCGGTTGTTTTATTTTTGTATCGGACGTCTGTCAAAGACGATATTTGTTTATATAAAGCCTTATAATTAAAAAAGAAGAGTATGCTGATTGTAAAAGGAGTGGATTTTGGTTACGAACCTTCCCGGCTAATTTTAAAAAACATTTCTCTCGAATTGGAGAAAGGGAGTGTACTGGGAATTATGGGGGAAAGTGGTAGCGGAAAATCGACATTGCTTCGCATTATATATGGCTTGCTCGATGCTACAAAAGGTCACCTTTACTGGGACGGAACAGAAATTTTAGGACCAAAATACCATTTGATTCCCGGTATGCCTTTTATGAAATATCTTGCTCAGGATTTTGATCTGATGCCTTATACATCTGTAGAAGAGAATATAGGACAGTTTTTATCCAATATTCACAGAACAGCGAAACAGAATAGAGTTGAAGAGTTGTTGAACTTAGTGGATATGTCTGAGTTTGCCAAAACGAAAGTGAAATTACTCAGCGGTGGTCAGATGCAGCGTGTTGCCTTAGCAAAAGCACTGGCACTGGAACCTCAGGTACTGTTACTCGATGAGCCTTTTAGTCATATTGATCATTTCAGAAAGAATGAATTAAGACGCAGTTTATTTGCGTATGTACGGAAAAAAAAGATGACTGTGGTAATTGCTACTCATCATATTGATGATGTGCTGGCATTTGCTGATGAAATTGCTGTTGTGAAAGACGGTGCTATTGTGGCAACCGGAACTCCTAAGATTCTGTATGAAGATATGCGCTCTTTATACGTTGCCCGCTTGTTGGGTGAAGTAAATGTTTTACCTGCGCATTGGTTTGGTATTGATGAAAAAGAAGATATATATCTGAGACCACAGCAACTGAAGATATCAGCTAAAGGAATTACAGGAAGGGTGAAAAAAAACTATTATCTGGGAACGCATTACGTTATTGAGGTAATAATTGAAGAAAGAACGGTGTATGTAAATAATGCAGAACCTGTAATTGAGGATACTTTTATCTGTATAACAGTAGGATAAAGCAATAAAAAAAAGCGGATTTAAATCCGCTTTTTTTTATTGCTTTACAAATTTCCTGTTGATGATGGTGTTATTGATTTCAATCGAAATGATATAAGTTCCCAAAGCAAGTGTACTGACATCAATTGATTGTTTATGACTCTTTAAGAGTGTTTTACCTGACAGGTCTGTAATGATAATTTTCTGTATTTCCTGATTACTTTCAATATGCAATTCGGTCAGGGCAGGATTTGGATAAATAACCAAAGAAGCCCCATTCTTGAAATTTTCTACTGATAAAGCACTACAGCTCACGATACAACTTTTCTGATTGATCAGGTTGATCATCAGGTTTTTTGGCTGCTCACCAAATCCATTACTGAAATTTGTTCCTACCCCCTGAATTAAATGGCAGTAACTCATAATGGTTCCGGAATCCGGAATCGGTCCCGGGCATCCGTCATCCGGGTTCGCGTTATTACCACAGCCATCTATAGCCGTATTATTGCCGTTCCAAAAACAGTCATGTGTATGAGGTGAACCAAACGAATGTCCCATTTCATGCGTCATGGCCAGTATTGTCCATGAAAATACAGGAACCTGCTCAAAGTAGAGACTTGCTCCTGAATAGGCATGCGGGTATGGAGAACAAAGGGCGTCTAAATAAGCAACACTTGTGGTTTCAGGGATGTTTACCAGATGCGCCAGATCTCCATTAAAGCTGGTTTGAATGTTTTGATTGAAATTGTCCAGATTTTCAAACGGATTGCTTGTATACGGATCGGGTTGTGTCCATATATCAGAAGAATGCAGGATAATTTTTATGCCATCGTTTTCATATAAGGTACTGATGTTGTTATGTACACCTGTAAGCCATTCAAATGCAGCCTGCGGATTTTGATTATGCTCCGTGTAAATAGCATAGGTGAGCTCGTAATAAATTCGGATGCATTTATCCGTTGCATTGACACTTTGAAGATTCTTGGACGCTACAGAATATGAGTTATTCTCTTTTAATTCTTCTGTTTTACAGACAAAAGGATTTTTACCTAACAAATTTATCTCAGCATAACTGATGTATTCATTTTTTTTAGATTTTCCTACAATTACATTACCCAAAAGTGGAGCTGAAACAACCCCTATGACATTATCTCTGAATAAACTGATAGCCGCTATGGAATTAACGTCGCCAGCAATAATACCCCTGTAGTAAACTCCTTGTTCAATAGGGATTGTGGAACCGTTTTTTTCTTTAAATACAAACTCATTTTCGGTTACTTCCTGTTTATAAAGCTGTAGTTCTATTTTATCTGATCCGTATGGAATCGATAAAGAAATCAATTTGGGTTTTTCCAATAGAAGTTTTTCTAAACTTACCGTATTCAGGTTAAGAATTGTTACATCCGTCACGGAAGTAGTATAATCTTTTCGTTTTTCTGCATTTTTGTTGGCTGAAAACAAATCAACTGGTGTGTTTTTTCCATCTCTTAATCGTTGTTCAACTGCAAAGGGTATCGGTTTTAGTTGTGCTATTGCAAACGAAGACCAAAAAAGAATGAGTAATAGAAGTGTTTTTTTCATCTGTTATTCGTTTTTGAGGTACTTATCTAAAAATTGCTCCTGTTCCCAAAGAAGGTGCAGGATATTTTCCTTTGCTACATAGCTATGGCTCTCTTTTGGTAGTATTACCATACGAACTGGAGCCCCTAATCCTTTTAATGCCTGAAAGTAACGCTCTGTCTGAAGGGTGAAAGTTCCCGGATTATTGTCTGCTTCTCCATGTACAAGTAACATTGGTGTTTTCATTTTGTCAGCCGTCATAAAAGGAGACATAGTATTATAAACAGTTGGAACTTCCCAATAATTACGCTGCTCTGACTGAAAACCAAAAGGAGTAAGTGTACGGTTATAAGCACCGCTTCTCGCAATACCGCATTTAAATAAGTTAGAATGAGTAAGCAGGTTGGCTGTCATAAACGCACCGTATGAGTGTCCGCCCACAGCAACTTTTTTACGATCTATATAACCAAGATTATCTACTGCATCAATTGCTGCTTCTGCGTTGGCTACCAATTGCTCAATAAAGGTATCGTTTGGCTGCTCATTATTTTCTCCAATAATAGGGAAAGAAGCATCATCTAATACCGCATACCCTTTTGCAGCCCAATATACAAATGATCCGTAAAAAGGAAAGGTAAATTCATTCGGGTTAGCACTGCTCTGACCTGCACTATTTTTATCTACATATTCGGTAGGATATGCCCAAATCAGTAAAGGCAATTTTTCTTTTTTGTTTTTTAAGTCATAACCGGCTGGCAAATAAAGAGTTCCGGATAGTTCAACTCCGTCTTTTCTTTTGTATTTAATTATCTCTTTATGCACATCTTTAATACTCTCAAAAGGGTTCTTGTTAAAAGTGATTTGTTTTAAATCTTCTTTTTTATTGATGTTACGGATGTAATAATTTGGATAGTCTGTTTTAGACTGAATGTTTACGAGTATTGATCCCTTTTTTAAATCATTTATAGACTGGATTGATTCTATCTTATCGGTATAGCGTGATTGATATAACCGTTTTGTTTTAAGAGATTTTAAATCCAATGCATCGATAAATGGAAACTGACCGTTTTTGGTATGTCCTTCTCCTACAAGCAATAACTGATTGTTTTCTTTTTGTAAGGTGTATCTTCCAAATTCGTTTTTAGCAGTTTGAAAATCTCCGGGATCAGAATAGATATCCTGATAGTTTCTGTCAGAAATAATTTTTAATTCTGATTTTGTCGTCGGGTTGAATAAGTAGGTTTTTATATTTCGGGTATCATACCACTGATCGTAGACAATGGCTGTTTCCTCATCACCCCACTGAATTCCTCCAAAGCGCTGTGGAGTCTGAGTAAGCAGATTTGGTTCACTGTTAAACGGTGCATCCCAGTTGTAAAGAGCATCTCTGAAAGCTACTTCATTTGCAGGATTTCCTTCATCTAAAGCTTCCACAAAAAATAAACTTGCAGCTTTATCACTTCTCCAGCTCATACTTCTTTTTCCTTTTCGTGTCGCCATAAAACCTTTTGGCATTACTTCTGACAAGGCAACGTCATTTACTAATCGTATTGGGTTGCCTTTTTCATCATAGACAGTTGATTTCATTGGAAAACGGCTTAAGGGAACAATGTAGGAAAATGGTTTTTCAATAACAGTGAGCATAATGTATTTTCCATCCGGAGAAAAAGACTCTCCATAATACATAGCTGCCGGTTTGTAAAGTGTTTTGTTTCCGTTGAGGTCCGTTTTATATAACTCGGATGTAGTGATGTTTTCAAAATTAATCTCATCGGTTTTGTTTTTCAATAAATCCTGATAGGTTCTGTTTTGTGAAACCACTCCCTGTTCGCTCACTGACACAATAGGTCCTTCCGGAATATTTTTTGAAGGATCAATAATACCTTTTCTGTTTGCAGGTAATGTTTTTATTAAAATACTTTGGGCATCTTTGAACCATGTTATCGGATTGCCAAGGTTTGCATTTAATACGGCTTCAGTAAGTTTTTTTGCCGTTACTGTTTTAATGTCTAAGACCCACAGTTCGTTTCCTGTAGCAGTAGTATGGGTAAAGGCTATTTTTGATTCATCAGGAGACCAGCTCAGATTGGCAATTTTTGGATTTTTAGGAAGCCCTTTTACCTGAATTTCATTCCCGTCATTTATCTTTTTTACTTTGAGGTTATTGACAAAGGTAGTCGTACTTCCTATATTGGTATTCGGATTGATTCGAAGACCACCCAGACGCAATTCATCCTGATTGAGGTCGTCTAACTCTTTATATGTATTTCGGTATAACAATACCATCGTTTCTTTTTTTGAATCAATTGAAACGGTTGGTGCCCGTTCGAAATCAGCCAGTGCTAAAATTTCTTTTGAAGGTTTTTGGTAAGTAATATTTTCTTGTGCAATCATAGATGTATTTGCAATAAGTAGCGCTAAAATGGAACAGTAAATTAATTTCATATTTAGTAGTTTATATATTTTCTAAAAATAAGGTTTTTATTTTATACAGCCAACTGGGAGAAAATTCCTTGTTTTTAAAAGTACTTTTATTAGCTAAAAAGTGTAATTTTATGGACCTAAAAAAAAGAGTATGTATCATTCAAAAATAAGCGGCCTGGGATATTATGTGCCGGAAAATGTTGTAACCAATCAGGATTTATCTAAACTAATGGATACTAATGATGAATGGATTCAGGAGCGTACCGGAATTAAGGAAAGAAGGCATGTTGTTTTAGAAGAAGATACTACTTCAGGAATGGGGGTAAAAGCTGCCAGAATAGCAATTGATCGTGCCGGAATCAAGGCAGAAGATATTGATTTTGTTATATTTGCTACTCTGAGTCCCGATTATTATTTTCCGGGCCCCGGCGTTGCAGTACAAAAGGCCTTGGGAATGCGTACTGTAGGAGCTTTAGATGTACGCAATCAGTGTTCCGGATTTATTTACGCTCTTTCTGTAGCAGATCAGTTCATAAAAACAGGTATGTATAAGAATATTCTGGTAATAGGTTCTGAAATTCATTCGAAAGGACTTGATATGACTACCCGTGGACGAGGTGTTTCTGTTATTTTTGGAGATGGTGCAGGTGCCGCTGTTCTCTCAAGAGAAGAAAATACCGATAAAGGAATTCTTTCTACTCATTTGCATTCTGAAGGGGAGCATGCAGAAGAACTTGCGCTTGTAGCACCTGGGATGGGAAAACGTTGGGTAACTGATATTATAAGAGACAATGACCCTGAAGATGAGTCTTATTATCCGCATATGAACGGCCAGTTTGTATTTAAAAATGCTGTTGTGCGGTTTAGTGAAGTCATTAATGAAGGATTGCAAACCAATAATCTCCAGGTTTCGGATATTGATATGCTTATTCCCCATCAGGCAAATTTACGTATCTCACAGTTTATTCAACAGAAATTTCAGTTGACAGATGATCAGGTGTACAATAACATTATGAAGTACGGAAATACTACGGCAGCATCTATTCCTATTGCCTTAACTGAAGCATGGGAGCAAGGCAAAATTAAAGAGGGAGACCTTGTGGTACTGGCAGCTTTTGGAAGCGGGTTTACCTGGGCCAGTGCTATTATTCGATGGTAAAAATGTGAAATAAAAAATGTAAGTATGAAATTCGATAAAATTGAAAATAAAGGTCAGGCACGTTTATTTGAAAATAAATATTTAGAAATGTTAACCAAAGGACATCCTGCTATTATCTGGGGGATGTATCTGCCTGTTTTAAGTTACCTCATTTACAGAGGTCATGTATATGAAGGCCTCACCACGGCCAATATTGTTGTTATTTTTTTTGGAGCCCTGTTGTTTTGGACTTTGTTTGAATATATTGCGCACCGATATATTTTTCATTTGGTAAGCGATCATCCAAAGCTCCAAAGAATATCCTATATCATGCATGGCAATCATCATCATTATCCAAGAGACCGGCAACGATTGTTTATGCCGCCCTTACCAAGTATTATATTGGCTTCGATTATTTTCGGAATCCAGTATTTGATTATGCAAGAATATGCATATGCCTTTTTTCCGGGCTTTATGATTGGTTATTTACTCTATGCATCTATGCATTATTTGATTCATTCGATTGCTCCTCCATTTAAGTTTATGAAACCTTTGTGGCGCAATCATCATCTGCATCATTATAAAGATGAAGAAATGGGATTTGGTGTCAGTAATACGTTCTGGGATCGCATATTCGGTACTATGTTTGATCTCTCAAAAGAAAAAGAGGATAAAAACAAAGTAAAGGAATTGATGTTTGACAAAAAGAAAAAATAAAAAATCCAGCCATATGGCTGGATTTTTTTTAACTAATTCTAAATTAAAAGAAACTTCCTGACTTTTGAACTTCATTGTTTTCTCTGTTTTTTCTCTGTATAGCTTTATTAGATTTACCTCCGAACATATAATTAAACCCTACATAAAGTGACTGGCTCTCCCATGTAAATTCTCCTTTTGTAATGAATGGAGTATCACTTGAATAACCGTATTTCATGGTGTTAAAGATGTCATTGAATCGAAGACTTATACTTGCACGATTGTTGTTGAATGCATAACGAAGGCCTGCATCAATTTTATACATCTCTTTACTTTTAGCATTTACGGCATCTACAGGTCCTCGATAGAATCCGAATAATGATGCTCTAAGATTTTGTGTAATCTTAAAGTTGTTATTCAACCGTGCATTAATCGCATTTGCTTCTACTTCTCTGTTGATCATTTCAAACTCTCCTGTCTGTTGATTTTTGAGGGTTACAATTCCTTTTTGGGTTATGTTATAGAATTCAAAACTTGGTTGTATGTCCCACCATTTCGCAATTTTGTAATTGGCAGATAATTCAAAACCATACGCATTTGATTTATCAAAATTACCATAACTCATTATCATACGGTCATCAGCAATAGCAGATTCGCTTGATAAGTCCGGCTCAAAAGTTCTCTGAATAGCATCTGAAATAGCGCGGTAATAAGTACCTGCTGTGATGGATCCTTTTACTCCAAGAATATGGGTATAATTAAATTCCACAGAATTGGTAAACTGAGGTCTTAATTCCGGATTACCCACTGATATTACTCTTGGTGTACTAAATTCACGAATTGGCTTTGTTTGTCCGATGCTTGGTCTGTCTACACGGCGGCTCAGGCTGATCTGAAACATATTTCGATCATTGGCCTGATAGGAAAGAAATGCTGAAGGATATACTGTAAAATAGTCATCTTTAAAAGGTGCGTCTTCTGTTCCTAATCTATATGCTGCTTCAACCTTATAACTCTCAAGACGTGCTCCTAACTGATAGCTGAATTTATTTATTTTTTGTCCGAAAGTGGCATAAAACGAATAAATATCCTGATTGTACTCAAAGTTTGCATCCTGTATGGTTGCATGGGTAGTATCATAGGTATTGTCTGTACCTGTCAAGCGCATTTCTGCTCCAATTTCTAATTTACTGTTTTCAGAAAGCGGATTTACATAATCAATATTTACAATTTTACTGTTCATTTCATCCTTTATCTTGTCGTTATATGGGTCAATACTATTACCCATCAGATTAAAGGAAGCAAACTGATCGCTGCTGGTAGTGTTATAATTTCCTTCTATGTCCAGTGTATGTCCTTCTTTTGCAAAAAGATGCTTATACGCTATATTATAATTCTGGTTTTTTGTATCAATATCATAACGGTCATATTGTCTGATGGGGCTGGTATTATTTCCGATGATGTTATTATCTACAATACCAAAACCATCTGAATAGTTCTGATTGGTATAAAAAGATAGGGTGTTTTTGTCATTCAGATAAAAATCAAATCCTACCTTAAAATTATTCATTTTAGAATCATTTTTGATATGGAATAACTGAGTGGCATTATTTTCAATCTGTTCGATAGTACCATCGTTGAACGTGACACTATTCATATAACCGTAATTTCCAAAGAAATTAAACTTCCCTTTTCTGTAGTTGAGATCTATTGTCTGGTTATACTTTGGCTCTTTTGCAAAAGTAATTCCCCCGTCATAGCTTCCGTTAAAACCATCATTGGTATTTTTCTTCAATTCAATGTTGATGATTCCGGACATTCCTTCAGGATTGTATTTTGCTGATGGATTCGTGATAAGCTCAATTTTTTTAATAGAAGTTGACGGGATCTGTTTCAATAAGGTTTTTGCATCCATATTGGTAGGTTTTCCATCTACCAATACACGTACATTTTCATTACCTCTCAACGATATATTACCGTCCTGGTCTACATTTACAGAAGGAATATTGTTCATTATTTCAGCGGCAGTTGCACCTGCTGTAGTAAGATCTTTTCCTACGTTGATTACTTTTCTGTCCACCAGCTGTTCAATGGTTGACCGTTCGGCAATAATTTCCAGCCCTTCCAGAACCTCTGAATCTTGCGAAAGTAATATATCACCTAAGTTGATATCTTTCTTATCATTATTAACTGTTATAGTGGTAGAGTAATTTTTGAACCCTATATATTCAACCTCTAATGTCAGTGTTTGGTAAGGAATGTTTTTGATGGTAAATTTTCCTTCTTCATTGGTCATGTCTCCCGTGAGAATTTCTTCTCCGGATTTGATGGTAATTGTAGCGTAGGGAATGGCTTCTCTTGTTGTCTGGTCTTTAATATTCCCTGTTACACTGCCAGAATTTTGAGAAAAAGAGGCACTACTGTAGAGGCATATTCCTAAAAGTAAAAGTTTCATTTTCATAGATTATTGTTTTATCTTATTTTGTATTATAAGGTACTTTGTTTAACATACTATATAGACAAGAGAACCTCGAGATTTATTGTTATAGTTGATTAGTACAGAAATCGGTATAAATGTTACAGGATTTATGAAATAAAAAGTAATTATTTTTAAAAAAGTTTCTGAACGCCTGATTCTACGGACTTAAATAAAAAATTTGAGCATGTAATAGGATAAATGTATCTTTGCTTATTAAAATTAAAAATTAACAGAAATCATGAGTTTACAACAAATTCTTACGTCGCAAATACAGCAGGCTGTACAATCATTGTTTGATATTTCTATTGAGAAAGTAGAATTTCAGGCAACGCGCAGGGAATTTGAAGGAGACCTTACAATGGTTGTATTTCCCTTATTGAAACTGATCAAAGGCAATCCGTTAGAGATTGGTACAAAAATCGGAAATTACCTTGTTGAGCACACAGCCGAAGTTTCTAAATTTAATGTTGTTGCAGGCTTTCTGAATCTGGTCGTAGCAGATGCCTATTATCTTCAATTCTTTAATGATATTAAGGGAGATGATATGTACGGATATGTACAACCTCAAGAGAATCAAAAAGCAATTATGGTTGAATATTCTTCTCCAAACACAAATAAGCCTTTGCATTTGGGGCATATCAGAAATAATTTATTGGGATATTCAGTAGCGGAAATTATTAAAGCTTCCGGTAAGAAAGTATATAAAACCCAGATCATCAATGACCGTGGAATCCATATCTGTAAATCGATGCTGGCATGGCAAAAATTTGGAGAGGGGCAAACACCTGAATCTACCGGTCTTAAAGGAGATAAATTGGTAGGTAACTTCTATGTTGCTTTTGATAAAGCGTACAAATCGGAAATAAATGAGCTGATGGCTCAGGGAAAAACGGAAGAGGAAGCTAAAAAGCAGGCACCGCTGATCATTGAAGCACAAAATATGTTGCTGAAATGGGAAGCTGGAGATAAGGAAGTGGTAGAACTTTGGCAGAAGATGAATCAATGGGTGTATGATGGTTTTGCAACGACCTATAAAAATCTCGGAGTAGATTTTGACAGTTATTATTATGAGAGCAATACGTATCTTTTAGGAAAAGATGTAGTGGAAGAGGGGCTTAAGCAAGGTATTTTCTTTAAAAAAGAGGACGGATCTGTCTGGATTGATCTTACTGAAGATGGATTGGATGAAAAGTTGGTATTACGTGCTGACGGAACTTCGGTTTACATTACTCAGGATATCGGAACAGCCATACAGCGTGTAAAAGATTTTCCTGATGTGGGAGGAATGGTGTATACTGTAGGAAATGAACAGGATTATCATTTTAAAGTTTTATTCTTGATTCTCAAAAAGCTGGGATTTGAGTGGGCATCACAACTTTATCATTTATCTTACGGGATGGTAGATCTACCATCAGGGAAAATGAAATCACGGGAAGGAACTGTTGTCGATGCAGATGATTTAATGCATGATATGACGGTAACCGCTAAAAATATTTCAGAAGAGCTGGGCAAGCTTGAAGGGTATTCAGAAGAAGAAAAAAACACATTGTATCAAACGATTGGTTCAGGAGCCTTAAAATATTATATTTTGAAAGTAGATCCGAAAAAACGAATTCTCTTCAATCCGGAAGAGTCGGTTGATTTTGCTGGAAATACAGGTCCTTTCATTCAATATACGTACGCGAGAATACAATCCATTCTTCGGAAATCAGCTTTTGATTATTCTAAGCCGGTAGCAATGGATACCATACATGAGAAAGAAAAAGAAATCATCAAGGCATTAGCTTTATTTCCGGATGTCATACAAAATGCAGCAGCAAGTCACAGTCCGGCACTCATTGCTAACTATACATATGACCTTGTAAAAGAATATAATTCCTTTTATCAGTCGGTGCCCATTCTTGGAGAAGATGATGAGGTTAAAAAAATATTCAGAGTCCAGTTGTCTGATAAAGTCGGAAAAACAATAAAGAACGCTTTTCGGTTATTGGGCATCAATGTTCCGGATCGCATGTAACTTACAAACGCTGTTTTATCATAAAACAGCGTTTTTTTATTTATTACTTTTCAGAACTATTTTTGAGTAAAATAGCTTTTATTCGTTTATAATAATCCTTTTTTTGACACTTAAAATACTTTATAGTATCTTTGTTGTTTAGTTAAAACAGACATGTATGTTCGATAATTTAAGCGATAAACTTGATAAAGCCTTTCATATATTAAAAGGGCACGGAAAAATCACAGAAGTAAACGTTGCAGAAACCTTAAAAGAAGTGCGTCGTGCTTTGCTTGATGCCGATGTTAACTTTAAGATTGCAAAAGATTTTACCAATCGGGTAAAAGAAAATGCACTTGGTCAAAACGTACTTACTACGTTGCAGCCAGGGCAATTGATGGTGAAGATTGTAAAAGATGAATTAGTCGAATTGATGGGAGGTGATGCTGCGGGTATTAACCTTTCAGGAAATCCGTCTGTTATTTTAATGTCCGGTTTACAAGGTTCGGGAAAAACGACTTTTTCAGGAAAACTGGCCAATTTTCTAAAAACTAAAAAGAATAAGAAACCTCTTTTAGTGGCTTGTGATATTTATCGTCCTGCTGCTATCAATCAGTTGCATGTGGTGGGGGATCAGATAGGGGTAGAAGTGTATTCTGAACCTGAAAATAAAAATCCTGTTCAGATCGCTCAGAATGCTATCGCTCATGCAAAACAGAATGGGTTTAATGTCGTTATTGTCGATACAGCAGGTCGTCTGGCAATTGATGAGCAAATGATGAATGAGATTGCTGAGGTGCACAAAGCTATTCAGCCTCAGGAAACATTATTTGTAGTAGATTCGATGACAGGTCAGGATGCTGTAAATACGGCAAAAGCCTTTAATGACCGTTTAAATTTTGACGGTGTTGTACTGACAAAATTAGACGGTGATACCAGAGGTGGTGCTGCCATTACAATTAAATCAGTAGTAAACAAACCAATCAAGTTTATTGGAACCGGTGAAAAAATGGATGCAATCGATGTATTCTATCCGGATCGTATGGCTGACCGTATTTTGGGAATGGGAGACGTTATCTCTTTGGTAGAGCGCGCCCAGGAACAGTATGACGAAGAAGAGGCAAGAAAACTTCAGAAGAAAATCGCTAAAAATGAATTTGGTTTTGACGATTTCCTTTCTCAGATTCAGCAAGTAAAGAAGATGGGGAGCATGAAAGATCTTGTTGGAATGATTCCGGGGGTTGGTAAAGCATTAAAAGATGTGGAAATTGAAGACGATGCTTTCAAACATATAGAAGCAATTATTCACTCTATGACTCCGGCAGAAAGAAGTAAACCGGCTGTTTTGGATGCAAAGAGAAAAATGCGTATTGCTAAAGGTTCGGGAACTGATATTCAACAGGTAAATCAGTTGCTTAAACAATTTGATCAGATGAGTAAAATGATGAAAATGATGCAGGGGGCAAAAGGTAAAAATCTGATGCGTATGATGGGGCAGATGAAAGGAATGGGACTCAAATAACTTTAAAACAACACAACACACATAAAATGCAACTACTAGACGGTAAAAAAATATCAGATGATATTAAAAACGAAATCGCAGAAGAAGTAAGTAAAATCAAAGCTAAAGGTCAGAAAGTACCTCACTTGGCAGCCGTGATTTTAGGTAATGACGGAGCTAGCCTAACGTATGTAGGAAGTAAAGTAAAAGCTTGTGAGCGCGTAGGTTTTGAATCTACCCTTGTAAAAATGTCTGCTACTACTTCTGAAGTGGAACTTTTGGCAAAAATCAAGGAACTAAATGAAAATGATGACATTGACGGCTTCATCATACAGTTGCCATTACCTCCTCAGATCAATGAACAAAAGGTTTTAATGGCGGTTGACCCAAGTAAAGATGTTGATGGTTTTCATCCTGAGAATTTTGGAAGAATGGCGTTGGATATGAGTACTTTTATTCCTGCTACTCCTTTTGGTATTTTAGAATTATTGGAACGCTATAATGTACAGACACAGGGAAAACATACTGTTGTAATCGGAAGATCACATATTGTAGGAAGACCTATGAGTATCCTGATGGGTAGAAAAGGGTTTCCGGGCAACTCAACAGTAACGTTGACACACAGTCATACGAAAAACATCAGCCAGATCACTACACAGGCAGATATCATTATTACAGCATTGGGAGTGCCTAATTATCTGAAAGCAGAAATGGTAAAGGATGATGTGGTTGTTATCGACGTCGGAATCACACGTGTTGTTGATGAGAGTCACCCAAAAGGATATGTGATAGAAGGTGATGTTGACTTTGAGAATGTAAGCAAAAAAGCATCTTTTATTACTCCGGTACCAGGAGGTGTAGGACCCATGACGATTGCCATGTTATTAAAAAACACATTACTTGCACGCGAAAGACGTGCAAAAGCAAGAGAATAGTTTTTATCTAAAAAATCTAAGACCATCTGGAAAATTCAGATGGTTTTTTTATGTTTACATTATAGATTATAAAAATATATGCACACCTATCAGACTCTTTTTAAAAAATATCAATCTATCCATCACGATCTTAAGAAAACTTCTAATGTTCTGAGTTATTTACGAGTAGTAACGATTTTGGGGATTATTTATTTGTTCTATCTTTTTTTGAGAACAGAAAATGCTTTGTACGGCTATATCAGTTTTGGAATGGTGGTTTTATTTCTGATATTGATCAACAGATATCAGTCGGTTTCAAAAAAGCTAGCGTATCATAAGGCTCTTATGCAAATTAATGAAGACGAGCTGAACTTTTTGGAAAAGGGAACTAATTCTTTTGATGACGGAGCTGAATATACAGATTCTCAACACCCATATTCTTATGATCTGGATATTTTTGGAACTTCTTCTATTTTTCAGTACATCAACAGAACGGCTTCTTATGTAGGAAAAGATTTTTTAGCCCGTATATTGTTGCATCCTTCTTCTGAAAAAGTCATTGTTAAACGACAGGAAGCTGTAAAAGAGCTTAGTGGTGAGATAGATTGGAGGCAGAAAATTAATGCTTTGACAAAAATATCCAATTACTCAAAAGTTGATTTTGAAAAATTAAAACAATGGTGTATGCAGGAGCCGGCTTCGTTTTCAAAAATTAAAATCTTATTGAGTTATCTGGTTCCGGTTGTATTTCTGTTTAGTGCTGTTGCTTATCTGATTACTTCAGATCTGCTCGTGGGAAAACTTACCTCATTTCTTTTTGTATTGAATTTAATGTTGTTTTCTATTAATAGCAAACGCATACAGCAGGAAATAGTAAGCTCGGATAAAATTTCCCATACACTCTCCAACTATGGTGGTATTCTTCGTGAAATTGAACAGAAGAATTTTTCTTCAGTCCAGTTAACAGCTCTTCAAAGAGAATTGATAAAGGACAACCAGAAAGCCAGTGATGCCATAATTCGGTTGTCAGCTCATTTTGAAAAACTCCAGACCATTGCCAATATATTTGTGATGATTGTTTTTAATGGTTTTTTTCAGTATCACAATCATGTACTCCAACAAGTTATCAGATGGAAAAAACAACACGCCCTGCAACTGATCCGATGGTTTGAAATAGCAGGAGAAATAGAGGCACTCAACAGTCTCGCAAATTGTGCTTATAATAATCCCAATTTTACCTTTCCGCACATCAATCATAATAACGAATTTAAATTTACTGCTTTAGGACATCCGTTAATAAGAGCAGAGAAAAGAGTTTGCAATAACATTGATTTTACCCAAAACAGATTTGTTATTCTCACAGGGTCTAATATGTCCGGGAAAAGTACATTTCTGAGAACTGTTGGTGTTAATCTTGTTTTGGCAAATGCGGGAGCTCCAGTTTGTGCTGAGTTTGCTACAGTGGCACCAATGGAGTTATGGGTATCTATGCGTTTGACCGATTCACTCAACGATAGTGAATCCTTTTTTTATGCAGAGGTAAAACGCTTGAAAACAATTGTAGAACACGCAGCTGAAAAACCGGTTTTTATACTTTTGGATGAAATTCTGAAAGGAACTAATTCAGATGATAAAACTTCGGGTACCATCGGAGTAGTAGAAAAAATCATATGTACACAGGCAACTGGAATGATTGCCACACATGATCTTGAAGTTTGTAAAACCACTTATAAGTATCCGGAGATTCTGGCAAACAAACGATTTGAAGTCGCTATTATTAATGATGAACTTTGCTTTGATTATAAGATGCAGGATGGCATCTGTGAAAACAGAAATGCAACGTTTATCATGCAGAAAATGGGTATCATATAAGAGAATCATTATTGTTTATACCGCATATTGGCTATTTCTTAATCTGGATTATCTTCTGATACATTTTTTATGAATAGTTTTGATTATATTACATTAAAATAATGACGGATATGTCAACACAAATGTCACATATAAATCATGACATCGGAAAATTACTTCTTCGGATTACAGTAGGAGGTCTTATGCTGTTTCATGGTATACATAAATTAACCCACGGACATGATTTTATAATCAGTTCACTGAAAAATAAAGGATTACCCGAATTTCTCTGGCTGGGAGTTCCTATTGGCGAAGTATTGTTTCCTGTATTTCTGATCTTGGGATTGTTTACACGAACAGCTTCTTTGGTTATTGCTTTTACAATGGCAATGTCTATCTATCTGGCTTTTTCAGAAACTGCTTTTCAGATTAATGAATTTGGTGCATGGAATGCGGAGTTGAATATTTTTTATTTATTCGTTTCTGTAGCCATCTTTTTTTTGGGTGCTGGCAAATATTCAGTTTATCAAACTAAATATTGATTTGTTAATGAGAAAAAAGAGCTGTAAAGCTCTTTTTTTATTTGGTATTGCGAGGATTTCTGCGTTCGTTTTTAAGCGGACGCTCTTCAATGCTCCTTTTACTGCGATTAAAAGATTTATCTTTTGTTGGAGGCGGCGTTACTTTTCTCGATACTGTATTGCTATTTTTAGGCAGACTGCCTTCTTCCGTTTTGGTAGATTCTTCTAAAAGGCTATTGAGTTCTTTCATTTCTTTAGCCGATATCTCACGGTATTTTCCTAATGGCACATCTAAAGAAATGTTCATGATGCGTACTCTTTTTAAAGCTACAACCTGGTAATCAAAATGCTCGCACATTCTGCGTATCTGCCGGTTGAGACCCTGTGTAAGAAAAATTCTGAAAACCGTTCTGCTTATTTTTTCAACGCGACAGTTTTTGGTTATGGTATCCAGTATCGGAACTCCGCTTCCCATACGACTTATAAAGCGATCTGTTATAGGCTTGTCAACCGTAACGATATATTCTTTTTCATGATTGTTTCTGGCGCGCAAAATTTTATTGACAATGTCTCCGTCATTCGTCATAATGATCAAACCTTCAGAATCTTTGTCTAATCTGCCAACCGGAAAAATACGCTTGGGATAGTTGATGTAATCAACAATATTGTTTCTTACTGAATGATTGGTTGTACATTCAATACCGGCGGGTTTATTAAATGCGAGATAAACGGAAGCTTCGTTATTTTCTCCTATGAGGGTGCCATCCACTCTTATTTCGTCATTCTTACTCACTTTAGTACCCATTTCAGGAAGCTGCCCGTTGACGGTTACTCTTTCCTGTTCAATAAGTTTGTCAGCTTCTCTGCGTGAACAATAACCTGCTTCTGATAAAAATTTGTTCAGTCTTGTCAATTCTTCCATAATGCAAAATTACTAAATATATTATGGTCTCCGATATAAAAAAATAATCATGTGATATAAAAAATAATAGGTTTATTAGTATGTTTGTAGCATCTAATATGAACGAACCCCTTGATTTAAAATGAACTTACTAAAGGAAGTCAATGTTATCAGAAGAAGAGTAACCAAAGGATTGACCAAAAATATCGGAAAAACCATTGATTATACAAAATATGATCCTATCGATCCGTTGACGGTAAAACGTGTGTTGATCAGCAGGCCAAACAACAGACTGGGGAATCAGCTGATGATGACACCTTTGGTTCAGGAAGTAATCGATACTTTTCCAAATTGTACTATTGATTTATTTGTAAGGGGTACGCTTTCACCGATAATTTTTGAAAACTATAAAGAGGTAGAGAATATTTATAATTTGCCTAAAAAACCTTTTAAACATTTGCTGGGCTACTTTGGTGTCTGGATTAAATTGAAGAGTAAGAAATATGATATGGTCATCAATGTAGTTCAAAACTCATCGTCCGGAAGGTTGTCTACAAAAGTAGCACGTGCTCGTTATAAATTTTTCGGTGAAAAGATTGAACTATTGGAAAAACAATATAAAGATTATAATCACATGGCCAAAAATGCCATTTATAATCTTCGTTATTATCTGAATATGTTGGGAATTGAGGATAAAAAAACGGCTATTCCGGTGTTGGATATCAAAGTAAATGATAAAGAACTGGCTCAGGGTAATGATTTGTTGGCAAAATTGGTTAAGAATGATAAGAAAACAATCGGTATTTATACTTTTGCCACTGGTGAAAAATGTTATTCAGAAGAATGGTGGGCAAATGTTTATGATAGATTGATGCAGCGTTTTGGTACTGAGTACAATATCATAGAAGTTTTACCGGTGGAAAATGTTTCTCAGATAGCATTTAAAGCACCTTCTTATTATAGTAAAGATATTCGTGAAATTGCAGGTTTTTTACAAAATCTGGATCTTTTTATTTGTGCAGATAGTGGTATGATGCATTTGGGAAGTGCAGTTGCTTCTCCGCTTATTGGTCTTTTTTCTGTTACGGATCTGAACATGTATACGCCTTACGGGCCAGACAAGATTGGAATAGATACACGAAAAATGAGTTATGATCAGATTATGGATCAGGTACAACAATCATTAAACTAGACATCTTTTCTTTCGAGAAATCCGATAATATTTTTGTATACATTCTGATTATAAAGACTGTGCCCTAAATTTTCTGTAGGAATAAAAGTAACCTCCGGATTTTTTTCTGTGATTTCCAGAGCGTCTTCATAAGGCACAATCAAATCGTTTTTATCATGAATGATAAGAATGGGCTGATCGATATTTTCAACAAAAAATTCTGTATTGAATCGGTTAATGTTAATTTCAAAACGATCTTTAAAGATTGAAATATAGTGATGAAAAGATGTTTTACTTAGAGAAAGCAATTTTTGATAATTGTTTGTAATACGGGAGAAACGGTTTGGACTTGCTAATCCAATGACTTTCTTTACCGAATGAAATTGATATTGAGATTGATAATAAAACATGGTAAGTCCGCCCAAAGAGTGTCCTATGAGATAATCAGGCTTGAACTCTTTGCATACTTCATGAATGAATTGACTGTATAGAATCGGATTCAGTTCTTTGCCTGAACTCATACCCTGACCCGGAGCGTCTAAAGAAATAATATTGTAATTTTTCTTTTTCTTAAAGTATTGTATAAGTCCCTGCCAGCGGTTAGAATTACTTTCCCATCCGTGTATGAGCAGGATAGTTTCTCCATCATTGGGCCACTGATACGTCTGGATTTTATACTCCTGAAACGATAACGTCTTTTTTTGTGCTTTTTCAAGAAAAGGAGTAAAAGCAAGGAGTTTCCCTTCACGGGGTACAGAAAACAAGGCATACGCTAAAGAAGCAGCCCGCTGTGCTTTAAAAAGAGCCAGAACATTGATGTAAAATCCTGCACTTTTAGTAAGTAACCGATATTTTAAATTTTTCCAGTAGTTCATAAAAAAAAGCCTCTTTAAGAGAGGCTTCAAATTTATTTTAATTTTGCGATAATCGCATCAATTTTTTCTTTTTCTTCTTCAGCTAAAGCACTGTCAATCAAAATTCTTCCGCTATGCTCATCTGTCATGATTTTTTTACGTGCTGCAATTTCTACCTGTACCTGAGGTGGGATGGTAAAGAAAGATCCCGCAGATGCTCCTCGCTCTATAGATACCACCGCCAAACGATTTTTTACTCCGTTTCTGATACGTGTGTATGCATTTAACAAACGCTCTTCAATCAAGTCTGCAAATTCTTTTGATTTTTCAGCTAATAACGATTCTTCTTTTTCAGTTTCAGATAAAATACTGTTTAATTCAGATTCTTTATGCTGTAAATGTGTAGACTTAGACTCTAATTTTTCTGAAGTCTGAGCAATAATGTTTTTCTTGTGCTCAATAGTAGCTTTGAATTCTTTAATGTGCTTTTCAGCCAATTCAATTTCTAAATTCTGAAATTCAATCTCTTTTGTCAAAGAGTTGAACTCTCTGTTGTTACGAACATCTTTTTGTTGTTCTGTATACTTTTTGATGGATTCTTTAAAGGTATCGATGTCATTTTTCTTTACCTTAATCTGCTCCTCTACTGTTTCTAATTCAGAGTTTAATTTTTGCAAACGAGTAGTTAGTCCAGCAACTTCGTCTTTTAAATCTTCCACTTCAAGAGGCAATTCTCCTCTCATGTTTCTAATTTCATCAATTCTGGAGTCAATCAATTGCAAATCATACAATGCTCTTAATTTTTCCTCGACAGTAAGTTCTGCTTTCTTTGTCATATCTATAGGTAGTTTACTGGATTTGTGTTTCTCTCACATAAAATAATCGCAAAAGTAGTAATTTTTTTTGTAAGATAATCAACAATATAATTTTTTATATATCTTTCACTTTCAAAATGGCCTATGTCAGCTAATAACAATTGATTTTCAGCCTCATAAAACTGATGGTATTTGAGGTCCGCTGTGATAAAAGCATCTGCTCCCTGCTGCAAAGCATTTTTGATGGCAAAACTTCCTGATCCTCCTAAAACGGCTACTTTTTTTATAGGTTTGTTGAGAAAAGCACTATGCCTGATACCTCCGGTACCGGTTTTTTCTTTTACCATTTTCAGGAATTCTTTTTCGTGCATAGCTTCCGGCAACTCCCCAATCATTCCCATTCCAATAGACTGATGTACATTTTCTAATTTACTGATCTCATAAGCAACTTCTTCATACGGATGGTTTTGGAACAATGCCTTTAGTATTTTTGATTGCAGATGTTTTTCAAAAATAAGCTCAATTTTGGTTTCTTCAGCATAAGTCATTGTTCCTTTTGTACCATATACAGGATTACTGGCATCATTTCCTCTGAAAGAACCTGTACCTTCCGAAGTAAAACTACATCGGTCATAATTTCCAATAGCTCCGGCTCCGGCTCCAAACAAAGCATCTTTTAGGGAAACTGCTGCATTTGCTGGTACATATGTGCAAAGTTTATATATATAAGACTGTTTTGGGATGAGTATTTTAGGAGATATCAGCCCTAAAGTGTCAGAGAAAATTTTATTGACACCATTTTGGTGATTATCCAGAGCGGTATGAACCGCATAAATAGAAATGTCATTTCTGATGGCTTTCAACATAGCTCTTTCTACATAATTTTTACCTGTAATTTTCTTTAAACCCGAAAAAAGAATAGGATGGAAACATATAATAAGATTACATTTCTTCTCTATGGCCTCTTCAACAATGCTTTCAATCGCATCATGACATACAAGTACTGCTGTTATTTCTGTTTCAGCATCACCTATCAGTAAACCCACATTATCAAAATCTTCGGCATACCCCAAAGGAGCCATTTCTTCTAAAATCGGGATTATTTGTTTTATTTTCATATTAAACAGGAGATTTTATAATACGCTCCGACCCTCAAAGATAAAAAAAATAGCTACTTTCGTGTTATGATATCGTTTAGAAAATTACTATTTCCGTTTTCTGTTTTATATGATGCAGTAACACAACTGCGTAATATAGCATTCGATCAATCCTGGAAAGAGCAGATTTCTTTTGATATTCCTATTATTTGTGTTGGCAACCTTAGTGTAGGAGGTACAGGCAAAACGCCACAGATAGAGTATTTGATCCGTTTATTAGAGCCACAATTCCGTGTAGTAACTCTTAGCCGTGGCTACAAACGAAAAACAGCAGGATTTTATCTGGCAGATAAAACCTCAAGAATGGAAGACATAGGAGACGAACCATATCAATATTTTACCAAATTTAAAGATATATATGTAGCTGTAGATACGGACAGAGTAAACGGTGTGCGTCAGATAATGAAAAAATTACCACAAACAGAGGTAGTTCTTTTGGATGATGCCTACCAGCATCGTCACATTAAAGCGGGGTTTACTATTCTACTGACCAAGTATAATGATTTATATATGGATGACCTATTATTGCCGGCAGGTAATTTAAGGGAATCTAAAAAAGGAGCCAGCCGGGCTGATGTTATTATTGTAACAAAATGCCCTCCGAATCTCTCTTCTGATGCTCAGCAAAAAATTGCCAATAAACTTTCTATTCTTAAACATCAGCAATTGTTTTTTACTTCAATATCGTACGACAAGTACATATATAATGGAATTAAACCAATTGAACTGCAAAAAATAGATAGAGAAACCTTTATCGCCGTAGCCGGAATTGCAAAACCTCATTACTTTTATGATCATCTGAAAATTGACAGAACGAAAACCATAACTTTTCCGGATCATCATCATTTTTCTGAAGCGGATATTCAGAAGATAATATTGAAAGCGAACGGAAAAAAAATTATCACTACCGAAAAAGATTTTATGCGCTTGAAAGGTAAAATACATTCTGATCAGTTGTATTATTTACCTATTGAAACTACTTTTATCAATGATCATTCATTGTTTGACAATACTATATTGAATTTTGTAAGACAAGCAATATAGAACAAAAATTACCTTTTATTCCCTTTTCGAATGTTTGGTGAAAGAATATATATGTTACGATTTTTTGTTAAAATATTGATAAGAAAAGGTTTATATTAAATTTTTACTATATTTGTAGTATCGTATAATAATAAGTATATGTAATTGCCTTGATATTTATACTTATTTCTACTTCTATATACGAATATGAATTCTTGCCAAATATTTACACTGTAAAGTCTCAGCATAAAAGATAGTGTATTATAGAGTGTAAAGATGCGTACTTAAAATAGATAATCTGAGTGTTGGTGCATTATGATTCTTTTTTCAGCCAAAGCTTAAGGGAAAAAAAGTTCAATTATAACAATTGAAAACTGAAAAGGAGTTGATAATAATGGGTCAACAAATATAACTACCGAAAAAGCAGGTTTATTGTCCTGTTACTACTTAAAGACAAGTTTAAATTGCTCTTATCATATTGTTGTTCGGATAGATTTGATATGCTATACAATCTTATGCCAAAGCAAGATATTATATGATTTGATATTTTCTTATTAATTCTCATACGCTATTCAAAGGTATGAATATAAAGGTTCTACTTACGTTTAATTTAAATATAATACAAAGTATGAAGAAAAACTACATTTTATTGGTGCTGTTTTTAATGATATTACAGACAAAAGCGCAATCTTTTTATACGCTAACAACACATAACACAACGTATACCGATTTGGTAAATCCGATTTCTATCAATAACGGAGAGGCTTGGAACGGAATTCCTTATGGTCCTTTTGAAGTTCCATTTTCCTTTAAAATAGCCAATCAGTCTATTACTAATTTTGGTTTTGAAAATGATTATTTCGTTTTTTTTACAGGAATAGGACCTTCTCAATATATTTTATCTGCTCCGGGTATTTATGTTCTGGATAAGAATTATGATGCAGGTATTTCTGATTCACCGCTTAGTTATAGAGTGGATGGAGTTGTTGGAAACAGAATTTTAAAAATTGAGATCAATAATGCCGGTTCAGAAACAGAGCTATTAGTAAATCAGACCAATAATCTTTTTTTAAATGTACAGATCTGGATCTATGAAGGAACTGATGTAATAGAATACCACTATGGCAACTCCAATATTACTGAATCTGATCTACTGGTCTTTAAAGGAGATGATGATCCATTAGTGATAGCTCTTGTTGAACCTTCTCTTGAGTATGGTGGTTTCTTATCCGAAAATCCGGTATCACCAACATTTACTGAGATAAACAATGGTGATATTGATGAAATAGACCTTACACAATATACATTGAATTCTTATCCGGCAAGCGGAACTGTGTATCGTTTTACACCAAGCACTACAGTAGCTAATGACAAATTTAATAAAATGCAATTCAGTGTATATCCGAATCCGGTTGCAGAAGTATTGTATATTACATTGGACAAAATGGATGTGACGGCTTATATTATCACTGATATGACAGGTAAGGTTGTAAAAAAAGACAGTTTTAAAGCTTTGGAAAATACATTAGACCTTGGAGATTTAGCCTCAGGAATGTACTTAATTAAAATAGGAGATACCACTCAGAAGTTTGTAAAAAAATAACAAATTAATTATAACATTTAAAATAAAAATCATGAAGAGAAAATTACTCTTATTAGGTCTGTTATTGACATTTATACAGACAATAGCACAGTCGCCGTCCTTATACACACAAACTACTTTTACTGCAGATTACACCAATTTAGAGGACATAACTTTAATAAATAATGAAAATGATTGGTTTTCCGGTGGTTATGCAGAGGTTCAGATTCCCTTTCAATTTAAAATAGCTGGTGAAACCATGAACTTTTTTACATGGACTGGTTTTAGTTTTATCTTTTTATCAGATTCACAAGAGAGTGCATACGAATTATTAACCGACGGTTTGGTTGTGAGGGAAAGACCGTCTGAAATTGGTGTGCCACAATCTTCAATGGCTTATAAAGTTGAGGGAGAAGAAGGAAGCCGGATTTTAAAAATTGAAGTCAAAAATGCAGGTTTAACAGCTGAACCATTAGTTAATTCAACAACGAATATTTTTCTAAACTATCAGATCTGGATCTATGAAGGAACAGATGTCATAGAGTATCGTTATGGACCTTCAAATATTACTGCGGAAGATATGGTGACCTATGACATATTTATAGCAAAAAGTTTTTTCCTTACAGGAATTTGGGGGTATGATGTTTATAATTGTTTTGTGTATGGAAACCTTGCTAATCCTTTTTTTATTGAGCTTGCCACTGACGAGGAAGGTTTTGATTCTTATAGAATAACAACCTACCCTGCAGAAAAGACGGTATACAGATTTGCACCAAATGGCGGAACTGTAAGTACAGAAGAATTTAATAAAACCCAATTTAGTTTGTATCCAAATCCAGTAGCAGAAACCTTAACTGTTTCATTAAAAAAAACGGATGTATCAGATTATATTATCACCGATATGACGGGTAAACTGATTCAGAAAGGCAGCTTTAATGGATTAGAGAATATGCTTCAGGTTAAAGATCTGCCAACCGGAATGTATTTTATGACAATAGGTAATACTACTAAGAAATTCATTAAAAAATAAAGATAAAAATTGATCCCAAAATATAATAATATTTCTCTTTCGAAAACTTAGATGTTATAACGTATCGGCAACTAACTTTTCAGATTTGTAAAAATAAAAACCAGAAAATCATTTGAATGTTTCAGACTAACTACTGATTGATCATTCTCAGTAATTAAATAAAAATACAATAAGTATTATTATCTAAAGTACAGTAAGTAAATAATATATAATCACAAATAGTAATATATAAGTAAGTATAAACCATGAAAAAAAGTCTCATTCTATTACCACTATTTTTAATGTATATCCAGGCGAATGCCCAGACATTTTATGAACAAACTTCTGCTTCAGAAAATTATACAGATTTGTCAGATGCCATATCGATCAATAACAATGTGATATGGTACAACAATGAATATGATCCTATTGAGGTCCCCTTTAGTTTTAAAATAACAAATCAGACAATTACACATTTTACTTTTCGGAATGATAATTTCGCTTTTATTACGGGATTGGAAGAAACGGCTAAAACCTATCTTTTAATAGCGTCAGGTATTTTTATTGAGGATAGAAATTATAATGCTGGCACTTCACATTCACCAATCAGCTATAAAGTAGAAGGAACTTCTGGAAACAGGATTTTAAAGATGGAAGTAAAAAATGCGGGTTCTACAAGCGAGTCGGATGAGTTCGAAACAAATACTCTGTTTGTGAACTTTCAGGTATGGGTCTATGAAGGATCGAATATAATTGAATACCATTATGGAGACTCTAATATTACTCCAACCGATATGAGTACTTTAGAAGATGACCCTTGGCAAATAGGAATTGCTGAAAAGGCTCTGAGCTACGCTTGTTTTGTATATGGCAATCCGGCTTCTGTTAGTTTTGCACAACTTATAAACACAAATGAAGATGCTTTAGATGAGTATACAATGGCTTCTTACCCTTCAAACGGAACTGTATACCGTTTTACTCCAAGCACTACAGCTGGAACAGAACAATTTAATAAAACCCAATTTCATATATATCCGAATCCGGTTACATCTATGCTGAATATCTCTTTAGAAAAAATGGATGTAACAGATTATATCATCACCGATATGACGGGTAAAACCATTCAGAAAGGTACTTTTAAAGCATTGGAAAATACAATCGAGGTCGGAGATCTTTCATCAGGTATGTATGGTATCAAAATAGGAAATACGACACAAAAATTTCTTAAAAAATAATAATAATATATAGTAAAACACATAATATTTATAAACTATGAAGAAAAGTTTTTTTTTGTTAGTTATATTTTTAATAATTGTAAAGACTAATGCACAGGAACAATCTTTGTACACATTAACGACTTCAACAGCTACGTACACGGATTTGGAAAATGCGATTTCCATTAATAATGGACAAATATGGGGTAACAATGATTTTAACCCTATCCAAGTTCCATTTAGTTTCAAGATTGCAGAAGAAACTATTTCAACATTTGCATTTGAACAGGATAATTTTACTTTTTCTTCAGAACAATCAGATAATAAGTATGATTTGGAGGTTTCTGGAATTGTTGCCTTAGATAAAAATTTTGCTGTAGGAGGACTTTCTCATTCACCTGTTAGTTATAAAGTAGAAGGTACAGAGGGGAGCAGAATACTTAAAATAGAAGTAAAAAATGCTGGTTCAGAAGATGAGTTTACTGAAAATGGTACTAATAATCTTTTTATAAATTTTCAGATTTGGATTTATGAAACAAGTAATATCATTGAGTATCGCTACGGAAATACTAATATTACTGCACAAGATTTAGCACTTTTTCAAGAAGATGATGGTATTTTGATTGCTATAATTGACAAAAATGATGACTATGCTTGTTATTTACATGGAAATCCGTTAACACCTGATTTTATTCAACTTTTTGATGGTGCCGGAACCGAGAGTGAAATAGATTCTTATGTCATGAGTTCTTTTCCGGCAAACGGCACTGTATACCGTTTTACTCCAAGTACTACAGCAGGAACAGAACAATTTAATAAAACCCAATTTAGTATATATCCGAATCCGGTTACATCTATGCTGAATATCTCTTTAGAAAAAATGGATGTAACAGATTATATCATCACCGATATGACGGGTAAAACCATTCAGAAAGGTACTTTTAAAACGTTAGAAAATACAATTGAGGTCGGAGATCTTTCATCAGGTATGTATGGTATCAAAATAGGAAATACTACACAAAAATTTCTTAAAAAATGATGTCTTTCATACTATAAAAGATAACTCATAATCCTACTGTACAATTTACAGTAGGATTTTGTTTTAAAATAACTTTCTTATGCGCAACTCTTCTATTTTATTCACTTTGTTAATTGCTGTATCTATAAATGCCCAGACTGTCTATAGGTATAAAACCATTATCGATACTTATAAAAATTTGGTTGAAGCGATTTCGCTAAACAATAGTACAATAAAAGATATAGAAGAAATTGGGCCATATAATGTGCCGTTTCCTTTTAAAATAGCAGGGCAGACAATTACGCATTTTGATTTTGAAGACAATAATTTTGTTTTCCTTACAGGGTTAGATAAAGTAAGCGGTACAAAATATTATTTAACAGCTACTTCCGATAGTTACATTCAAGATATTTGTGCAAGAGTAGAGAAAGAAGAGGTTTTAAGTAGAGAAGAATCAGGAGATAGCCCTGATTTAGAGTACAGCTATTACATTGTTAGTGTGGAAGGGATTACAGGTAGTCAAATTTTGAAGCTCGAGGTAAAAAATTCTGGTTCAGAAACAGAATTTGATCTCAATGAGAGTAACAATCTTTCTGAAAATTTCCAAATCTGGATTTATGAAGATAACAATATGATTGAATACCGTAATGGTAGTGTAAACAAAACTATTGAAGGTGTAAAAATAGTAAGAGAAGAGTATTATGTGATTCCTGTAGGCATTACACCTCACATGCTGAATTATCTTTTTTTTACCTACAATAAACCGGTATCACCTGTTTGTATAGACGTCAAGAGCATAATAGATACAGAGAAAATTACAACTATTAAAAGTTCTCATTCTTTGAATAGCAATGTTTATCAGTTTATTCCGGCTGTGTCAGTTAAAGAGGAAGAATTAGGAATAGCAGATTTTATTGCCCGTACAGATGAAGTTGCTTCTGAAAAATCGGATGCGATAGAATTTGTTATCACAGATAGAGCTGATACAGTTATAATGGAAGGTACCTTTAAAACATTAGAAAATAAGTTGATCCTAATTAATTTAGATTCAGGAATATATTTTATGAAGATAAGGACTGTAATACATAATTGTGTTAAGAAATAATAGTATATTGCGCTATAAAATTACTAAAATATATGAAAAAAAATTATTTTCTATTCTGCTTGTTTTTCATGATAATTCAAGCACAGGCACAGACGTTGTACACTATTACTACTTCTACTGCAACCTACGCAGATTTGACATCTCCTATTTCAGTAAATAATGGGCAGGTGTGGGATTTCGATGATTTTGGGCCTTATCAGGTACCTTTCAGCTTTAAAGTTGCCGGACAGGTGATTACTCATTTTGCGTTTCAGGATGATAATTTTATATTTCTTACCGGATTAAATGAAGATACCGATGATTTCTATTATCTACTGGCTTCGGGGATTTATATTCAGGATAAGAATTTTAATGCAGGCGTTTCGCAATCTCCAATCAGTTATAAAGTAGAAGGGAATGCAGGGAGCAGAATTCTAAAAATGCAGGTTAAAAATGCAGGTTCTGAAGATGAAGCACTGACACTGCAAACGAACAATCTGTTCCTGAATTTTCAGGTTTGGATTTATGAAGGAACCAATGTGATTGAGTATCGTTACGGTAATACAAACATTACAGCATCAAATATGTCTGTCATTGAAGATGGTATTCAGATGGGTATTGTAAGTATGAATGAGGTATACGGTTGTGCACTTTATGGAAATCCGGCAGCACCTACTGTTGCAGAATTCTTTAACGGACAACAAGTGGATCCGAACATTGACTATGTAATGACAACCTACCCGACAAATGGAAGAGTTTATAAATTTACTCCTTCAACATCTGCAGCTACAGAAGAATTCAATAAAATTCAATTCCGTATATATCCTAATCCGGTAGTAGAATCGTTACGTATTTCGTTGGAAAATATGGATTCAACAGACTATATTATCACAGATCTCACCGGTAAAATCATCCGAAAAGGCAAATTTACAGATTTGGAAAACACAGTGGATGTTACAGATGCAAATAGCGGTATGTATTTTATTAAAATAGGAAACACAACAAAGAAATTTCTTAAAAAATAATAGTACATTGCAGTATAAAAATACTCAACATGAAAAAAATAGCTTTACTGGGAGTGTTAATTTCTCTGTTTTCCTGCTCTGACGATGATATAATGGACAACAAGGTTGATTTTTATATTCAACAACCGAAATCTGTTGATTTACAAGGGTTTTGGAAGTATGAGGCAAAAACTGATGCTCCTGTGTATCTGGGATATGGATTAGATATGAAAGAGGCTGCTTATGTGGTTTTCGATCCGGTCTTTATAAGAAGACTTTATGAAGATAGTGGAAAGTATTATAATCTAAAAAGTGATAAACGATATTGGTACCATACATCCAACAGAATTACCTTTGCATCTTTTTATAAAAACGAATGGGCTGGAGTAGAAACGATAGATGAATATTCTTTTTTGTATAAATTGAATGCAACGAAAGACACCCTTTTTCTGCGATCAGATAGTCTGGCTTATTTTGTAAAGAAGCAAGCCGTTGACTATACAGAGAAAGAACGTAATTTCTAAATTCGAATCATTATGGGGTTGAAAAGATATAGTATTTGTTTGTTTTTGCTGTTGCTATGCATAACAGGTAAAGCACAGAATGCTGTAAAAGATATAACTTTGTTACAAGGCAAACTGTCCATAAATATCCCTGCAGATTATAAAGAGATGAGTGATCGTGACTTTAGCCTTCGTTATCGGATGAGCAAAAAGCCTATTCTGATATTGACGGATGAAAGACAGCAGCTTAATCTGATTGTAGAAAATACAAAAACATTATGCACCAGAGAACAATTCAACAGCTATCTTGATTTTCAATTGGATTCTTATAAGAAAGAAGTACCCGATCTTATTGTCCTGGAAAAAGGAATCATAACTTCTGCTTCAGGAGTTCCTGTAGGCTTTATGAAATTAAATTTTAAAAGTGGTGAACATCTTATTTTTAATTACTTTTTCTTTACAACGGTTAATGATGAACTCATCATCTTTACAGTAAACTTTTTAGATGTGTTACGCATACGTTATGAAAAGGCGATTGATGAGGTTTTATCATCGATAAAAATAAATCCATAAAAAAAACCGACGTTAGTCGGTTTTTTGTATTCTTTTAAGCCATTGTATGAAATACATTCTGCACATCATCATCTTCTTCTATCTTTTCTAATAGTTTTTCAACATCTGCAATCTGCTCTTCTGTAAGTTCTTTTGTTACTTGTGGTATACGGTCAAATCCTGAAGATAAAATTTCAAGACCACGGCTTTCAAGTTCTTTCTGAATAGCACCAAAGCTGTTAAATGGGGCATATATCATAATACCATCTTCATCTTCAAAAACTTCATCGACACCCAGATCAATTAATTCCAATTCAAATTCTTCGAGATCAATACCTTCGATTTTTGGAATTCTGAAATTACAGGTATGGTCAAACATAAATTCAACAGAACCCTGAGTACCCATCGTACCGTTACATTTATTAAAATAACTTCTGATATTGGCTACCGTTCGGTTGTTATTATCAGTTGCAGTTTCTATCAGAAGTGCAATTCCATGCGGAGCATACCCTTCAAATAAAACTTCTTTATAATTGGCAGTATCTTTATCTGATGCCTTTTTGATAGCGCGTTCAACATTGTCTTTCGGCATGTTGGCTGCTTTGGCATTTTGAATAACAGCACGTAAACGCGCATTGTTTTCTGGGTGTGGACCGCCTTCCTTTACAGCAATTACAATTTCTTTTCCTATTCTTGTAAACGTTTTTGCCATTGCTGACCAACGCTTCATTTTTCTGGCTTTTCTAAATTCAAACGCTCTTCCCATAATTAGATATATTTTTGAGGATACAAAAGTAAAAAATATTTATTTTTTATAAAAAGGTGTTTTTACAACTTTTGCCTTTACATCATTTTTACGTATTCTAATGAAAATTTCACTGTCTTCTTTCGAAAATGCTACAGGAACATATCCCATTCCTATTCCTTTTCCTAAAGAAGGCGATTGAGTTCCTGATGTTACTTTTCCAATAATATTTCCGTCTTTATCCACAATTTCATAATCATGACGCGGAATTCCTCTTTCGATCAATTCAAACCCGATTAATTTATTTTTAATTCCGGCTTCTTTTTCAGCTTTGAGATTTTCTGCATTTACAAAATCTTTTGTGAATTTTGTTACCCATCCCAAACCAGCTTCCAAAGGAGACGTTTCATCTGTAATCTCATTGCCATATAAACAATACCCCATTTCTAACCGCAGGGTATCACGTGCCGCTAATCCGATTGGTTTTATTCCGAAAGCTGCTCCGGCTTCCATGATTTTATTCCAGATAGCAACTATATTTTCATTTTTAGCGTAAATCTCAAATCCGCCTGAACCCGTGTAACCAGTTGCAGAAATGATGACATCATTAAAACCGGCAAAATTACCTACTGTAAAATGATAGAACTTCAATTCTGAAAGATTTACATCTGTAAGACTTTGCATCGCTTCATTGGCTTTTGGTCCCTGAACTGCTAAAAGGGAGTAAGCATCTGATAAATTTTCCAATGTTACATTTCCTGTCTTAAACTGAGAAATCCATTCAAAGTCTTTTTCAATATTAGAAGCATTTACAACCATCAGATATTCATTTTCATTTACGCGATACGTAATGATATCATCTACAACACCTCCTTTATCATTTGGAAAATAACCGTATTGTGCTTTACCATTAACAAGTACAGCTACATCATTTGAGGTTACTTTTTGAGCAAAAGCCAAAGCATCCGAACCTGTTATTTTGAATAATCCCATATGAGAAACATCAAATACACCTACACCGTTTCTAACCGTTTCATGTTCGATATTTACACCCTCGTATTGTACCGGCATATTAAACCCTGCAAAAGGAACCATTTTTGCACCTAAAGCTATGTGTACGTTGTTTAAAGGAACTTGTTTCATTATATTTTAATTTAATTTTTTTCGTTGAGCGAATGTAAGTTATTTTTTAGGCATTTGCAAAAAAACAGATTTCAATAAAAAATCCCGGAACTGATGTAACGGGATTCTTTATAAGAATAATTATTGCTTGCCAAGAGTTTTCATTTCTCTTTCAATCATATCATAAAACTGATCGATCCTTGGAAGTACCAAAATACGGGTTCTTCTGTTTCGTGCTTTATTGGCATCTGAATCGTTCACCACTAACGGATTATATTCTCCGCGGCCTGCTGCTACTAATTGAGACGGATTTACGCCTAATTCCTGTAATACACGGATTACAGAAGTTGAACGTTTTACGCTCAAATCCCAGTTGTCCAGCAATACGCCATTGCTCGCACGATAAGGAACATTATCTGTGTGCCCCTCTACCATACACTCAAAATCAGGTTTTGCATTTACAACGGTAGCTACTTTTTTAAGAATATCTCTCGCTCTTGAGCTTACTTCATAACTTCCTGTCTTAAACAGTAATTTATCTGCAATAGAGATGTAAACAACACCTTTTTCTACATTTACTTCAATATCCGGATCATTGATACCGACTTCTCTTTTCAGGCTCGTTACCAGTGCTAAAGTTACCGAATCTTTGCGGGATAATGCATCCTGAAGTCGATTGATGCGAAGATCTTTTTCGCGCATGCTCTCCAATGATTTTTCAAGATTGGCAGCTCCTTTTGCAGTAAGAGTAGTCATTCCCTGAATATTACTGATCAGATCGCTGTTGTTTTGTTTTAAATCTGCATTGGCTTGTCTTAAAAGACCCATTTGCTGATTCAGACCATCTTTTTCAGTAAGACAATTGCTTAGCTTTGTTTTAGTATCGTGCAATTCGTTTTGCGTGTTGTTTAATTGCGATTGTATTTGATTGTTTTTATTTTCCAAAGCAGCAATTTTCTTCTTTGCTCCACAGGATGACAATACTAATAAACCGGCTACTGAACATAATAGGGCTAATTTTCTCATATTCATTTTTTATTTATGGATTAAATGCAATTTAGTATAGGTAAATATACTAAAAATACCTTTTGTTTAGGGCTGTTTAACGGAAAATTAAATCATAAATCCCTTATATTTTAAGCCTTCTGAGCCTTAAAGCATTGCTTATTACCGATACTGAACTAAAACTCATGGCAACTGCTGCGATCATTGGGGAGAGCAGAATACCAAAAAATGGATATAATATACCTGCAGCAATGGGAATGCCTACAATATTATATATAAAGGCAAAAAATAAATTTTGCCGGATGTTTTTCATCACTCCTTCACTTAGTTTTATCGCTCTTATCAAACCGTTCATATCCCCTTTGAGTAAAGAAATCTGCGCACTTTCAATAGCAACATCGGTTCCTGTACCCATAGCAATTCCTATGGTTGCCTGAGCGAGTGCGGGTGCATCATTAATACCGTCCCCAATCATGGTTACCTTTTTGCCTTCTCTTTGCAAATTTTCAATAATTGTTAATTTATCGTGAGGCAAGGCTTCGGCTATTATATCATCTATTTTAAGCTGGTTTGCCACGGTATTTGCTGTTTTTGTATTATCGCCTGTAAGCATCATTACCCGTATGCCTTTGGCATGCAATGCGGAAATAGCTGCTATACTACTTTCTTTAACCGGATCGTAAATAATAGAATAGCCAATTATTTTCTGATCCTGAGCTATATAGGAGATCGTTTTTCCCATAGCCTGTTGAGTTTCTACTTCTGTCTTGACTTCTGCAGAAACAAACACTTTATTACTGTTCATTAAGGCAATATTGCCCAAACTGACTTTTTTACCATCGACTATACCTTGTATCCCTTTGCCTGTAATATTTGAGAATAGCTTTACAGGAATAATATTGAGGTTTTCATCTTTTGCTTTTGTAATAAACGATTGTCCCAACGGATGTTCACTGTGTTGATTTAGTGAGGCTGTTAACTGTAAAAGTTCTCTTTCTGAAATACTGTCAGTAGCGATAATTTTTTCAAGTAAAGGTTTCCCTTCAGTGAGTGTTCCTGTTTTATCAGTAACAACAATATCGGTTTTGTGAAGGTTTTCCAGTGCTTCGGCATTTTTTATCAAAATACCGTTCTGTGCGCCTTTACCTATGCCGACAAGCACAGATACAGGAGTTGCAAGCCCTAAAGCGCATGGACACGCAATGATTAATATAGCCAACGCATTGGCAAAAGCATAAGAATAACCGGGCTGAGGTCCTGCAAATTTCCAAATAATAAAAGAGAGAACCGAGATACCGATGACAATTGGAACGAAATAAGAGGCTATTTTATCAGCTATTTTTTGTATTGGTGCTTTGGAATGACTCGCTTTGTTTACCATTTCTATTATTTGCGACAGCAGGGTTTCGGAACCTATTTTTTCTGCTTTCATTATAAAGGAATGATTTCCATTGACAGTGCCTGCGATTACGCGATCATTTTCTTTTTTTGAAACGGGTATTGGTTCTCCGGTAATCATAGACTCATTAACTGAAGAGTTTCCTTCTGTCACTACACCATCAACCGGAATTTTTTCACCTGGTTTTACGCGTAACAAATTGCCTTTTTCAATTTGTTCGATGGCAATTTTTTCATCTCCCTTTTCTGTAACAAGAATAGCTTCCGTAGGGGCCAGTTCAAGCAATGACTGGATGGCTTTATTGGTTTTACTGTGTGCTCTGGCTTCGAGAAATTGTCCCAGTAATACCAATGTGAGTATGACGGTTACGGATTCAAAATACAGATGCATCATGCCGTGTTCCCCTTTCATTTCCTCAGGGATAATATTAGGAAAGAATAAGGCAATAATAGAATATAGAAGCGCTGCTCCGGCTCCAAGACCTATGAGGCTGAACATGTTTAATTTCCATGTTTTAAAAGATGTATATGCTCTTTGAAAATAGGTTCGTGTAATGTATACAACAGGCAGAGTTAGTGCCAATTGCAGATAGTTGGAAATCTCATGAGGAATAATGGTGTAGATAAAACTATCGTGTTTCATCCCCAGCATTGACAATGCAAAAACGGGTATCGTAGATGCGGTTGCCAAAATTAATTTTTGTCGCATTTTCCGGTGTTCTTCTTCACTATCTTCAGTTGAGGCACCCATTTGTACAAGATCCATACCACAGACCGGACATCCGATATTGGAGTCATACACTTTCTCTCCCTCGCATCGCATGGGACATATATATTTTCCACCAAGATGGCTCACATCTGTTGTTTCATGAGTATATGCTGAAACGGCGTGATGTTCAATTCCACGTAACTGTTCATTTCCGTCAGCATCTCTGTATATTTCCTGAAGAGTATAGTTCCCAACTTTTGAGAGTTGTTTTTGTAAAGTTGCAGTATTAGGCTTTTTGTTGGACTCAATAATGGCTTCCGGAGGAAATAAAGTAACGTATGCAGTAATGTTATCAGATGAGTTAAGGGCTCCCTCAACTTTGGTACGGCAACCGTCACAACTCATACCATTTATTTTGTATCTGGTTTTCATTTGTTCAGTTATTTCTTACAAAGTGTGAATTTTTGAATTAGCGGAGCTTATTGCTCAAATAAAAGTATGTACTAAATGATTTGTTTCAATAATTTTTCTTTAAACAGCTTGTTTTCAATTTTAAGCTCCTCAATGCGTTCCTGTAAATCTTTTATACGGATTTCATACTGTTCAATGAGTTTTTCAGGAAAGTGGTTGATGATGTTTTTTTCTATGTAACCGATCGGATTGCGTGTATTGTCTTTATTTTCCTGATAAATTCTTTTCTCAAGAGTAACGAGATCATAGATGTCAATGTTAAATACGGTGCATATTTTTTTGATAAGATCAATATCGGGAACAGTTCTTCCTGATTCAATATTCGATAATGTGGCTTGTGAAACACTTAATTCAGAAGCTAAGTATTCTTGCGAAAATCCGTATTGATTCCGTAATTTTCTAATTTTTGGTCCGATCATTTATTAAGATATTGATAAGGTAATTTGATTCTTAATAATCAAATTTGATTTTGATAAATATATTTGCTAATATCATCAAAATTAACAATAATTAAAAATTTCTTTTGCGATAAAAAGTTAAGATATTTTTAATGATTCATTCTTCTTTCATCTGCCAATAATGAACTTAAAAAATATAAATATAGGAGAACTTATTAAAAATAAAGTAAATGAATCAGAAATATCAGTTCTACGTATTTGCAAGTTTTTTAAATGTACTGAAAACTATATAGATGAGGTATATCGCAGTAAATCTATTGATACTGAAAATTTGCTGAAATGGTCGAAGTTGTTAGAATATGATTTTTTTAGATTGTATAGCGGACATTTGATTATTTACGCTCCGTTTGATAATAAAATCTTAAAGGAAAAAAGAGATACGTCTTCTTTACCTCATTTTAAAAAACACGTATATACACATGAGATTATTGCTTTTATTGTAGAGCAGATACGATCTGAAGCAAAAACCAGAAAACAAATAGTGGAAGAGTACGGAATTCCTAAAACCACATTATCCCGTTGGCTAATGAAATATGCTGATCAATGAATGCTCCTAATTATAAGCAGATATATAAAGAACTGCTTAAAAAGTATGGAATAAAAGTGGATACGGATATCCAGAAAATATTAAGGAAAAAGCAGCTTAACAGTCTCGATGTAATCTTTTTGAATCAGAAAATAGTAAAAAAACAGCAGCTTTGTGATAAGAGCAGAAATGCACAACTACGTTCTTATGATAAAGAATCCATCGACTATATTTTAAATTATCTGGAGTTGCATAAAATGACGATTGCAGATGTCGCTAAAAAGTTTAAAATTAGCAGAAATACTATTGGCCGATGGAAAAAAGAAAAAGACAAAAGCTAAAAAATACTGTTATGTTTTCTTAGCCTTCTTATAGTACCATGAAATTACATTTGATTGATAATCTCATCTTTATTTGCCTTAATTTCTTTGAAATGTGAAGGAGATAAGCCGGTTACTTTTTTGAATTGATTACTCAAATGGGCTACTGAACTGTAATTCATTTTATAGGCAATTTCGCTGAGATTCAGCTCGTCATATACAAGAAGTTCTTTAACTTTTTCAATCTTTTGAAGAATATAATATTGTTCAATAGTCTGGGATTCCTGGGTTGAAAACAACTTGCTCAACGCTTTATATTCCATTTGGAGCTTACTGGAAAGATATTCTGATAAAGTGATTTTTAAGTCATTTACATCCTTGGAAACCAATTCAATAATTGCATTTTTGATGCGTTCAACCAGCATACTTTTTTTATCTTCTAAAATCTCAAATCCCAGTGGGATCATCTTTTTTTCGATTGCTGCTTTATCTTCTAATGTAATCGGTTCATGAAATTCTACTAAGCCAAGTTCTACATCATTAATTTCGAAACCCATATCTTCTAAGGTTTTTTCAACAACCATAATACATCTTGGGCATACCATATTTTTAATGCGTAATGTCTTCATAGAGTAAAAAATATTTAATCATTTTCTCCAAATATACCAAAACACCTTTGAAATAAAAAATAAATGGAGGGTATATATAGAGAACAGGGGTGTATTGGAGATATCCTGTTTGGGAGATTAGAAAGTTTGAATAACGATAAAATCCTTTATTTCAAATAAACATGAAATCTCTGTTTTCTTTTGGTTGATAGGCACAGTATATAAATTCTTTCTGTAAAATATGAAAAAAGTATAGATATTCCAGTAAATAGACGAAACGATAAAGAATGAATATTGTATTGTTTTGCAATTATTTGGTAAAATTATGTAAACTATAAGAGGTTATTTTTTACTTACTTTGTACGTATAATTTTAAAAACAACAAGTAATGAAAATTCAGGTTTGGTCAGATGTAATGTGTCCGTTTTGTTATATAGGAAAGAAAAATATGGAAGCTGCGGTAGCAAAACTTCCTTTTAAAGATGAAATAGAGATCGAGTGGAAGAGCTATCAACTTGACCCGAAATTAGATAAAAATGCAGCAGGCATTTCTATCAATACCTATCTTTCACAAAAGAAAGGAATGCCTATTGATAAGATCATGGAAATGCAACAAAATATAGTTGAGATTGGAAGCAGAGCCGGTATTCAGTTCAATCAGGAAAATGCAATTGTCGTAAATACCAATACAGCTCATAGACTGATACATTTTGCTCAGGCAAATGGCAAAGGGAGTGAAATGGAAGAAGCTTTATTTAAAGCACATTTTACAGATGAAAAAAATGTTGCAGATGTAACAGAATTAGCAAATTTAGCCGCATCAGTTGGCTTGGATAAAATAAAAGCAGAGAAAGTATTACGTTCTGAGGCTTATGATTATGAAGTGAATCAGGATATCATGGATGCCAAAAATATGGGAATATCAGGAGTACCGTTTTTTGTGCTGAATAATAAATATGCTGTTTCCGGAGCACAACCATCTGAAGTTTTTGAAGAAGCTTTGTTTCAAACCTATAATGAAACGCAAGCAATATCAAATTCACGTGATTCAGGTAGTTGTTGTTCAGTAGACGGCGGTTGTCATTAAGTTCGTAATAAGAGGCCGCTGCAATGCGGCTTTTTATTTTTAATAATGTTGCTATTGCTCGATGAAATAGAATAAGAAATACTATTTTTGTACCGCAACACAAAAACCAGTATTTTTTATGTATAAATCTATTATTCGACCGATTTTATTTAAGTTCGATCCGGAATCCGTACACCATTTTACCTTTTCCATGATAAAATTTCTTCATCAGATTCCAGGTTTACCAGGGCTTATCAAAAAGAAATATAGGATAGAAGATAAAAGACTGGAACGTGAAGTTTTTGGATTGAAATTTAAAAATCCGGTCGGATTGGCAGCCGGACTTGATAAAGATGCTAAAATTTACAGCGAATTAGAAAACTTCGGATTCGGCTTTATTGAAATAGGAACTATTACTCCTAAACCTCAGGACGGAAACCCTAAGAAAAGATTGTTTCGCCTAAAAGAAGATAAAGGTATTATCAACAGAATGGGGTTCAATAATGGCGGTATTGAAGCCGCTATTGACCGATTGAAAAAAAATAAAGGAACTCTTATAGGAGGTAATATCGGAAAAAATAAAATGACTCCTAATGAAGAGGCTGTTGAAGACTATACGGTTTGTTTTGAGGCATTGTATCCTTATGTTGATTATTTTGTAGTAAATGTCAGTTCTCCGAATACTCCGAATTTGAGAGAGCTTCAGGACAAAGAGCCTTTGACTCAGTTGCTGACTACTTTGCAGCAGCTCAATTTGCAAAAAGATAAGCCAAAACCTATTTTGTTAAAAATTGCTCCAGACCTTACGGATACTCAATTGCTTGACATTATTGAGATTGTACAATCATCGCATATTGCAGGAGTAATAGCAACAAATACGACCATTTCAAGGGAAAATCTTATTTCTGAAAATAAAAAAGAAACGGGAGGATTATCCGGAAAACCATTGACAAAGAGAAGTACTGAAGTGATTCGGTTTTTGTCAGAAAAAAGCAATCAAGCATTTCCGATTATCGGTGTAGGAGGGATACATTCTCCGGAAGATGCATTGGAAAAATTAGCTGCAGGAGCAAGCCTCGTTCAGATTTATACGGGATTTATATATGAAGGTCCCGGATTGGTTAAAAAAATTAATAAGGCACTTTTAAAAGGGTAATATGAACTTAGATACCCTTTTGTCCTTTTTTATTACAAGTCTTGTTCTCACCTTATCACCCGGACCGGATATTATTTACGTATTATCTCAAAGCATTAGCAGAGGTAAACAATATGGTATTGCTTCAGCAATAGGTTTATCTACCGGTTTGTTATTTCATACCACACTGCTGGCTTTTGGTATTTCAACACTTATCACCGGGACGCCCTGGATGTTTATGGTGCTTAAATGTTTTGGGGCTTTATATCTGATATGGCTGGCATACAAAGTATGGAAATCCCCCGGCGGCATTCGTATTGAAAAAAATTCTGACAGTGGTGATGTTCTCCAGAATGTACAACAGGGATTACTTATGAACATCATGAATCCGAAAGTAATGTTGTTCTTTCTTGCTCTGTTTCCAGGTTTTATCGATACTTCTTTAGGGAATGTAAAAATACAGATATATACTTTGGGTAGTATTTGCATGATTCAGGCACTTATTGTTTTTGTTATAGTTGCGCTTGCATCTTCCAGATTGTCTTCTTACCTGCTGAATAACAGTAAAGCACATTTGTTTTTAAAATGGATGCAGATTATTGTTTTTCTTTTTTTGGCTATTTTTCTTTTTTTATAATTAAAAATCACTGATCGTCTGCTTATTTCTTTTGCGGATTTTTAATAATCCCTTATCTTTGGATAATTATGGAACCAGTAAAAATAATAGAATGTCCGCGAGATGCGATGCAGGGCATTAAAGCATTTATCCCTACAGAAAAAAAAGTTACCTATATCCAGTCTTTGTTAAGAGTAGGGTTTGATACGCTTGATTTTGGCAGTTTTGTTTCGCCGAAAGCAATTCCTCAAATGCAGGATACGGCTGAAGTATTAAGCCAGTTAGATCTATCCCAGACAAGAAGTAAGCTTCTGGCCATCATTGCGAATACAAAAGGTGCGGAAAATGCTGCGGTACATAATGAAATAAAGTATTTAGGATATCCTTTTTCCATTTCGGAAAATTTTCAGATGCGTAATACTCATAAAACAATTGCTGAATCAATTGTTACCTTACAGGAGATTTTAGAAATTGCTGATAAAACGAATAAGGAAGTAGTAGCATATCTGTCTATGGGATTTGGAAATCCATATGGTGATCCATGGGATGTTGATATAGTAGGAGAATGGACTGAGAAATTAGCTAAAATGGGAGTTACTATTCTTTCCTTATCCGATACAGTTGGGAGCTCAACTCCGGAAGTAATCGATTATTTATATTCGAATCTGATCCCTAAATATCCGGAAATAGAATTCGGAGCTCATCTTCATACGACACCGGATTCCTGGTTTGAGAAAATTGATGCAGCCTATAAAGCAGGTTGTGTCCGTTTTGATGGTGCCATCAAAGGTTTCGGTGGTTGCCCCATGGCTAAAGATGATCTGACAGGAAATATGCCTACTGAAAAAATGCTTTCGTATTTTACTGCTAATAAAATAACAACAAATATCAATCCTACTTCATTTGAAAGTGCTTATAATGAAGCATTGAAAATTTTTAATTTTTATCATTAAATTTTTATTTTAGAATAAAAAACACTAAATTTGCGTGCAATTCAACTTCAATTGCACATGAACGCACACACAACTAAAATAGTAGGTCAGGGACTGACTTACGATGATGTACTTCTTATCCCAAATTATTCAGAAGTATTACCGCGAGAAGTAAGCATCCAATCAAAATTTTCCAAAAACATTACTCTAAATGTTCCTATTGTATCGGCAGCTATGGATACCGTTACAGAGAGCGATATGGCTATTGCTATGGCTCGTGAGGGCGGAATAGGAGTTTTGCATAAAAATATGACTATTGAGCAGCAGGCGCTGCAGGTAAGAAAAGTAAAAAGAGCGGAGTCAGGAATGATTATTGATCCCGTTGTTTTGGGATTATCTGCTACGGTAGGTGATGCAAAAGCAGCTATGAAAGAGCATGGCATCGGGGGAATTCCTATTGTAGATGAGTCTCATATATTAAAAGGTATTGTTACCAACAGAGACTTGCGTTTTGAAAAAGATCCAAAACGGTCGATTACAGAAGTAATGACAAAGGATCATATTGTTACCGCGATAGAAGGTACTACTTTGATAGATGCAGAACAAATTCTTCAGGAAAATAAAATTGAAAAGTTACCGGTTGTCGATAAAGTTAATAAACTGATAGGGCTTATTACTTTTCGTGATATCACTAAGCTTACCTTAAAACCAAATGCAAACAAAGATAAATTCGGACGTTTACGTGTTGCTGCTGCCTTGGGTGTTACTGCTGATGCGGTAGAGAGAGCTGCGGCTTTGGTAGCTGCCGGTGTTGATGCTTTGATCATTGATACGGCTCACGGACATACAAAAGGTGTAGTAAGTGTTTTAAAAGAAGTAAAAGGAAGTTTTCCTGATATTGATGTGGTAGTAGGAAATATTGCTACAGCAGAAGCAGCTTTGTATCTGGCTCAAAACGGAGCAGATGCGGTTAAAGTAGGTATTGGTCCTGGTTCTATATGTACAACACGTGTAGTAGCAGGGGTCGGTTTTCCTCAATTCTCAGCGGTATTGGAAGTTGCAGCAGCTTTAAAAGGTTCGGGAGTTCCGGTAATTGCTGACGGAGGAGTACGCTATACAGGTGATATTCCTAAAGCATTGGCAGCAGGTGCTAATAGTGTAATGCTAGGCTCTATGCTGGCAGGAACAAAAGAATCTCCGGGTGAAACCATTATCTTCGAAGGACGTAAATTTAAATCTTACAGAGGTATGGGGTCAGTTGAAGCGATGAAGCAAGGATCTAAAGACCGATACTTTCAGGACGTAGAGGATGATGTGAAAAAGCTGGTTCCGGAAGGTATTGAAGGTAGAGTACCTTATAAAGGTGAATTGAATGAAAGTATGCTGCAATTCATCGGGGGGCTTAGAGCAGGAATGGGGTACTGTGGTGCAAAGGATATTCAAACCTTACAGGACACGTCCCGTTTTGTACAATTAACGGCTTCAGGGATTGGTGAGAGCCATCCGCATAATGTAACAATTACGAAAGAAGCTCCTAATTATTCAAGATAAGAGAATACTTTCTTTCAGAAAGAAACCATCATAAAAAAAGCATTCAAATTTTTGAATGCTTTTTTATTTATATACTTTTTTAGATTTCGTAAGGTCTGTTTTTAGCTGTTAACCAAAGATAAACCCCTGCAATGATAAACGGAATGCTGAGCCATTGTCCTGTAGAAAATAATCCTAATGAACTCTCGATACCACCCTGACTCTCTTTTACAAATTCTACAATAAAACGGATTGTCCAAAGCAACACTAAAAAGATTCCGAATATTTTACCCAAATACTTTCTGGAATCTGTTTTCCAGTATAAGAAATAGAGCAATCCGAACAATAGTAAATATCCTGCTGCTTCATATAATTGTGTAGGATGTTTAGGAGTAACACTATTTAATAAGTCTGCATATTGTGGATTGGTTGCAATGGCATGGTATGCGTCATTCACATTGTTTATTCCTGTTTTTTCAACAGCTTCGGCTGCGGTAAATTTATCACGAACAAATTTGACACCAAATGAAGAAGTGGTTTCATGACCAATAATTTCCGAATTGAAAAAATTTCCGAAACGTACAAACATTCCTCCGATGGTAATGGGTAAAACGATTCGGTCCAATACCCATAGAATAGGTTTCTTTACAATTTTTCTACTGTAATAAATCATTACAAGGATAATAGCAACAGCAGCACCATGGCTTGCTAATCCTGAAAAGCCAACAATTTCGAATGTAGGTGTAAACCGAACCGGTAAAATAATTTCTGCCAGATGATTTTTGTAGTAATCCCAGTCATAAAAAAAGACATGTCCAAGTCTCGCGCCTAAAAGAGTGGCAAAAATAGTATAGATAAAAAGTTTATCCAGATTTTCCTGTGTTTCTCCTTCACGATCGTATATTTTTTTCATAATATACCAGCCCAGTCCGAAAGCTACAACAAACATAAGACTATAGTATCTTAATTTAAAAAATCCTAAATCAAATCCTTCTGTAGGGTTCCAAACGAAATTTAGTGCGTATGACATCTTTTGTTTTTTTTATAAATGTAATGATTAATAGTAAAAATAAGATTAAGGAACAGGATCGTATCCTGATTTCCCCCAGGGATGGCAGCTCGTTATTCTTTTAATTCCAAGCCAACCACCTTTTAGTAAACCGTGTTTTTTTAAGGCTTCTAATGTGTATTGCGAACAAGTAGGGGTATATCTGCAACTTGCCGGTGTAAAGGGAGAGATGCATATCTGGTAAAACCGGATAAGAAATATAAAAGGGAAAATTACTACTTGTTTTATTATTTTCATAGTTTCAAATGTATAAAAAAAGCTACAATATATGTAGCTTTTATTTTATAATTGAAAGGTGGTACCTTCTTTTCCGTCTTTTAGCTGAATACCGATTGCCAGAAGTTTGTCGCGTATTTCGTCAGATAACGAAAAATTCTTGTTCGCTCTCGCTTCATTTCGCATATTAATGAGAAGATCTACTACATTTTCAAGCTTTTCATTGTTGTTTTGCTGTTCAGTTTGTTGTGACAGGCCTAATACATCAAAAGCAAATTCGTGTAAGGTGTTTTTGAGTGTCTCTAAATCCGCCTTTGTAATACTGGCTTTACCTTCCTTAATTGTATTGATGTTTTTTACGGCTTCAAAAAGATGAGCGATTAACACCGGACTGTTAAAATCGTCGTTCATTGCATCATAACATTTTTGTCGCCATTCATTCACCTCAATACTAGATGTATCAGATAGTGGTAGTTCATCTAATGTGTGTATTGCTTCCATGAGTCTGTTAAAACCCTTTTCAGAAGCTAATATAGCGTCATCTGAAAAATCAAGAATACTGCGGTAATGCGCCTGTAAGATAAAAAATCGTACTACTGCTGGTGAAAATGCCTTGCTTAAAATATCATTTTGACCGGAAAATAACTCTTCCGGTAAAATATTGTTTCCGGTTGATTTTGCCATCTTCTTACCGTTTAAGGTAAGCATATTGGCATGCATCCAGTAATTAACAGGCTTGTTTCCTGTGCAGGCTTCATTTTGTGCGATTTCACATTCGTGATGGGGGAATTTAAGATCCATTCCTCCTCCGTGAATATCAAATTGTTTTCCAAGGTATTTGGTACTCATTGCTGTACATTCAAGATGCCATCCCGGAAAACCATCTCCCCATGGAGAAGGCCAGCGCATTATATGTTCCGGCTCTGCTTTTTTCCAAAGGGCAAAATCCAATGGATTTCTTTTATCAGACTGACCGTCGAGTTCTCTGGTATTCGCCAGCATATCTTCTATCTTTCTGCCACTCAGTTCTCCGTATTGATAATCTTTGTTGAATCGCTCTATGTCAAAATATACTGACCCGTTGATTTCATAGGCATAGCCGTTGGCTATGATCTCCTCAATAATATGAATCTGTTCAATGATATGACCTGTTGCAGTAGGCTCGATGCTTGGCGGTAAATTGTTGAACTGTTTTAGAATGTTATGGAAGTTTACAGTATATTTCTGTGCTACTTCCATTGGCTCTATCTGTTCAAGTCTTGCTTTTTTAGCAATTTTATCTTCTCCGCTGTCCGCATCATCAACAATATGCCCCACATCCGTGATGTTCCGTACATATCGTACCTGATATCCCAAATGTTTCAGGTATCTGAAAATTAAATCAAAAGAAATAAACGTTCTACAATTTCCCAAATGCACATAATTGTAAACGGTAGGTCCACATACGTACATTCCAATTTTTCCTTCGTGAATAGGGGTGAAAACTTCTTTTTCTCCTGAAAGTGAATTGTATACTTTTAAAGTATTGGTCTTGTAAAGCGCCATAAATAACGTTATTAAAATTTAGTTTCTAACTTGATATAATCTAAAAATTCTCTTCTTGTTATGTCATTTTTAAAGGCTCCGCTGAATTCAGCAGTTACAGTACTGCTTTCAATATCACGGATACCTCTTGAATTTACACATAAATGTTTGGCATCAATAACACATGCAACGTCATCTGTTCCTAATACACGTTTTAATTCTTCTACGATCTGAATTGTAAGACGTTCCTGTACCTGAGGGCGTTTTGCATAATAATCTACAATGCGGTTCATTTTAGATAATCCCACAACGGCACCTTTAGAGATATACGCAACGTGAGCTCTTCCTACGATAGGTAATAAATGATGTTCACAGGTAGAATACACAACGATGTTCTTTTCTACAAGCATTTCACCATATTTATACTTGTTGTCAAAAGTTGAAGAAGAAGGTTTTTTAGCGGGATTCAAACCGCCGAAAATTTCTTTGACAAACATCTTAGCTACCCGGTTTGGAGTGCCTTTCAGACTGTCGTCTGTAAGATCCATTCCGAGAGTAAGCAAAATGTCTTCCACATTCTTCTTAATAGATTCTATTTTTTCTTCATCAGATTTTTCAAAAGCATCGGCTCTTAAAGGAGTATGATCGGATGTTCCGATGTGGTCATCTCCAATTTCATCATGAAGTGAGTTTGACTTACACATTATATATATATTTATGATCGTTTATTTGAGACTGCAAATATAGTTATTTTAAGTCTATCTGACTTATTAAACATAAAAACCCATGATTTTTAAAACAGTCACAAGTGTTAAAAATACCTCATTTTGTTTTTTAGGAAAAAAAATACTTAATAGTTTCTTAATTTTATGTAAATTTCGCTTTTCAAAATAACTCTTTTCAAATGAAGAAAAATTATTGTTTATTATTGCTTATATTCCTGTCGTTTTATTCGACGGTTTCGGCTCAGTTAACAGGATGTCCGTCCGTTGATATTGATCCGGGAGATGTACAGCTGAATACGGATGGTAGTATTTCTGTTTGTAAAACAGGAGACTGTGTTACATTAACAGCAAATTATTTAAAGACAGGAAAAACAGATACCTATACAGTATCTTCTATTCCTTATGATCCGCCTTTTCCTTTTACAGGAAGTCCGAATGCGGTAAATCTTACCGCTGATGATGAATGGTCGCAGATTATTGATTTAGGGTTTGATTTTTGTTTTTTTGATCAATCCCGAAATAAAGTTTTAATAAACGACAATGGAGCATTAACGTTTAGTATTAATGGCGAAGGTGGGGTGTATAATGCAGGTGGACCAACAGGGTATGCCTGGAATACATTAGTACCGTCACCTCCACCAGCTTTTGGAGGTGGTCCTTTATACAGAAGTGCAATATTCGGAGCCATGCAGGATTTATATCCGACCGACTCCCCGGCCGATTATAGTGTGAATTATGAAGTGGTGGGAAGTTATCCTTGCCGTACCTTAGTATTCAATGTATATAATGCAGCCTCATATCGAATTACAGAATGTGGAGGTCAATTGCTTAATACAACACAAATCGTATTGTATGAAGGGACTAATATTATTGATATTTATGTAAAAGACCGCTCTCTTTGTATGGGGTGGCCTAACTCAGGGACACCAGGGGCAGGAGTGATTGGTATTCAAAATGAAGACGGTACAGTTGGTTTTACGCCACCTGATAGAAATACAGGAGCATGGGAGGCACATAATGAAGCATGGCGTTTTACACCTGCAGGTGATCCTAATTATACTATTCAATGGTTTCAGGATGGACAACTTATTGCTGAAGGAGTGGATGCTATTGAAGTGTGTCCAACTCAAACTACTACTATTACTACTACAGTAACCTATACACAATGTGGTGGACCGGATATCGTTGATACCGATACTCAGGTAATCAAATTTGAAGAGCCACCTATTTTGGGTATTCCAAGAGATTTGGAAGAGTGTTTGGTAATAAACAACGGAGCTAATTTTGATTTAACAATTGTTCAGCCGGATTTGACGACAAATCCTCTTTATCAATTCCAGTATTATACAAGTGAAGAAGATGCGGAAGCAGAAGAAAATGCAATTCCTGCCGATCAGATAGAAGAATACTTTGTTGATTTTAACGATAGCCCTAAAACAATATGGGTAAATGTGAAAAACCCTAATACAGAATGTTTCTGGACACAAGATTTTGATCTGATTGTTCAGGCATGTGATTTTGTATTGGTACGACTACCTGACTTATTTATATGTGAAGGTGAAGTTAATTCATTTGATTTATCACAATATACAGATGTAGTATATCATGGGAATTTATCGTATGCGGTATCTTACCACAATTCAGAAGACGATGCGAATACAGGAGATAATCCTATTGAAGAACCGGAACTTTCCAATTATGTAGCAACCAGTGGAGAAACCATTTGGGTACGTGTTGAGAATATTGAATTTCCGGCCGTATTTGAAATCACTTCATTCAAATTATTTATTTATCCGGTACCGGAAATTTTCACTCTTACACCTTTAGCAGGTTGTGAAGTGCCGGGTACAGGTTGGGGTAATTTTGATCTTACTCAACGTATAACTGCAGCTACTGGCGGAGCAACTTCATTAGAGGTTAGTTTTTATGCGACATCAGCAGAAGCAGAAAACGGTAATATAGCAGATGCTTTTCCTTACAATTATACAGGACCGGGTGGTACTGTTTATGTAAGAGTATATAATCCTAATACTACATGTTATTCTATTTTACCTTTGGTTTTAGAAGTAAAAGATACTCCTATCGCCAATGACATAGGTCCGGTTTCTTACTGTGATCCTAATAATGACGGACATGGAGTTTTCAACCTTGAAGCGTTAAAAATCCAGATAGCAGGTAATCCTATTCCTGCAGGTATCCAGGTAAGTTTCCATGAGACGCTTACCGATGCTCAAAACAACGTATTGCCAATCAATCAGGTGGTGAACTATGTAAACATCACACCCAATACACAAACCATCTATGCAAGAGTGGGATATATAAATTCTTCTTGTTCGAGTATTGTTCCGGTAGTATTGGTAGTAAATAAAACTCCTGATGTTCCTTCTACTTTGAACTATTCAGTTTGTGATGATAACAACGACGGATTGGCTGTTTTTGATCTGACAAGTCAGGCAGGAGTTATTCTGAACGGATTGAATCCGGCAGATTATACCCTGAGCTACCATACCACTTTCGACAATGCGACTTTTGACGTATTTCCGATAAGTAACCCAACAGCTTTCTCT
>PJUF01000097.1_pt1 | contig 91428 bp, 88 predicted proteins | sample 1512191 | NCBI WGS metagenome assembly PJUF01 (sample SAMN08177673, study PRJNA422409) | Feces metagenome, whole genome shotgun sequencing project. | isolation source: Chicken feces (3) enriched on wood chips | host: Gallus gallus | place: USA: Madison | collected 2015-01-15
GTTCCATTACTGGCACAACCAGGGAATGGAGATGGTGGCCCGGATGAAGGAGACCCTGATCCGGCTCCAATTGACACCTGGGTATTTATCCTGGTTTTAGTAGCAGTTACAGTAGGGGTTTATTTCATTTGGAAACAAAAAAGAAAGGCCATCGCTTAACAAAAACAAAACAATAGTGAATCTAATAACTCCCGATAATCAAGATTAGCGGGAGTTTTTATTTCAATCTTGAGAATAATTAATCGTAAACAAACTTCTTTGTAAAAGCTTTCCCTTTCTCATTTTTGAAAACGGCGATGTAAAACCCTGCTGGAATTGTCGCCAATGAAATGCTTCCTGTAGAGGGTAAATTATTTTTAGACAGAATGTTTTTTGCCGAACCGTCTAAAATAACCAATGAAAGATTTTGGGAAGGCTCCCCCTTGAGTGTGTAAAAGAGTTGTTGGTTGTTAATCGCCACGTTCAAAGTAGGTTGAACAACCTCTTCGGTTGACAGGGTTCCTGATTTTGCTACTTCAATAATGAATTCCAATCCTAATTTTGTGAATTTAGCAGCATGGGTCGAGCTCCCGCTTACACTATAAACATCATCCGTTGTGTGAATATTTGGGTTGTGTTCGCCAAACTTTGATTCAAATGGAAAAGAAGCCAGATAACCTCTCGCTTCCCAACTCGCATGGTCTGAGCAGGCATAATTACATTGAGAGCTTGTATAGGTCAAAGCATGGGCGCCGGTTGAATTATAATGTTCCAATAATTCAATCAGATACAAATTCAAATCGGCAGTTGTATAATCATCTTCGATAATTGTAATATCTGCAGACGAGCCCTTGTAGTTCGTCATATCAAATTGAACGTAAGCCAACACATTTTTTCCTTCATCGTGGTATTCCTGCGCAATTTCGTCCGAACCCACCAATCCGACTTCTTCTGCGGCATAAGCCATAAATTCAACCGTTTTTTGGGGGTAATAATCCGCGTCCAACAAAACTCTGATGATTTCAGTAATGGTTCCAATTCCAGAAGCATTATCATCTGCGCCGGGCGCGTTGTCATGGTCCGGCGTTATGGAATCTATATGTCCCCCGACAATTACATATTCGTCAGGATTCTGTGTTCCCTGCATGGTCATAACCAGTGAGGGCATTGGAGTTCCCACATGGTTTACAATTCTAAAGCTGATGTCATTTCTCCCCGCCGCGTTGGCCATTGCCTGCCACTTGTTTTTCATATCCAGCACAGCTTGTTCAGCTTGAGAAGTCAAATGATAGCGTGTTCCATAGGCTTGTAAACCCAAAATGGTTTCTTCTATGTTTTCGGGGGTGACCATATCCAGACATTGATTGACAAAGCTGTCTTCTGTAATGGTAAAATCCAATACATCGAACTTCTTTGCGTATGTCTGATGGATTGTGTTTTCAGCAGCTTGTAAAGATGGCTTGTAAACAAACCCGGGGCCATGGACTACTACGTTGTGATGAAGCAAATGGGCCACTTCATTTTGAACAAATACAGCAGATTGGCCGTTATGGGATGAAAGAATTTCAATGCCTTCAGGGTGGGTTTCTTTTAATGCCTGTGCATTTTGTTGGTTCATGGTCGCATAAAACCAATTTTCCTGCTGTGCGAAACAGTGGGCAACAAAAAGAAAGGCAATAAAACTGCAAAAGATTTTTTTTCTCATTGTGTGTTAATAATTTAAAGAAAATCGAATGTACGTAATATTTTTATTTTTCTCCAGAAACTTCTTTTCATAGAAAGTTTGTACAGATGTTATTTCTTCGGGTATTTCCTTGTTGTCCGGGTTGTAAACATTGTGATTGGAAAGCAAGACCGTATGCCCTTCTACCTGAATAATTCCGTGTGTATAGCCATGCAGAAATTCGCTGTCTGTTTTCAGGTGTATAATGCCTTGTTCGTTTAAAATTTTATGATATTTTTGAAGGAATTCCGGATGGGTCAATCTGTGTTTGGTTCGGCGGAGCTTAATCTGCGGATCGGGAAAAGTAATCCAGATTTCACTGATTTCATTTTTGGCAAAAGCATAATCAATCAATTCGATTTGTGTACGAAGGAAAGCTACATTATTCAGTTTTTCTTCCAAAGCGGTCTTGGCGCCACGCCAGAAACGGGCCCCTTTTATGTCAATGCCAATAAAATTTTTATCGGGAAATTTTTGACCTAAGGCCACAGTATATTCACCCTTTCCGCAACCCAATTCCAGTACAATAGGATGGTCATTCTTGAAAATGTTTTGACCCCATTTTCCTTTTAGTTCAAACCCGTTTAGCATTTCCTCTCGTGTAGGTTGAAAGACATTTTCAAATGTTTCGTTTTCCGAAAACCGTTTCAGCTTATTTTTGCCCATAATGATTTGTAAATCAGTCGGCGAATTTAATTCTTAAAAAGATTTTACCCAAATTTGAAAAAATTATTTGCAGAACCAAAAAACGTATTTATATTTGCAATCCGAATTTGGAGGGAGCATAGCTCAGTTGGTTCAGAGCATCTGCCTTACAAGCAGAGGGTCGGGGGTTCGAATCCCTCTGCTCCCACAAACATTCAAAAAGACTTTCAGGAAACTGAGAGTCTTTTTTGTTTTGGGCTGGTTTATAGATAATTAGAAACTCTACTCCAAATCTATCCATTTTTAAATCATTCAAAATTTTGACCTATTTGGGTACACCTACAGGTACACCCTGTTTTCTTCAAGGTACACCCTTCAAACTCCTTTAAATACTATGAAAGCAAAAGATTTTAAGATATTGTTCCTTTTAAGCAGGAATAAACTAACCAGACAAAATAAAGCCCCAATAAGATGCAGAATTACATTGAATGGAGTAAGAAAGATTTTTTCAACTGGATTATTCATCAATCCTGATAATTGGAACAATAAAGAGCAATTGGCCCAACCTCCTGATGATGAAAATAACTTTATCAATAATGAAGTAGGCCTTATTAAGAATAAACTTAATAGGGCTTTTTTGTTTTTACAGCTACAGGAAATTGACTTCAATGTAAGAGACATCTACAATCAATATGCAGGAGTAAAATTGGATAAGGACAGGACACTTCTGGAAGTGTTTGAATTCCATATCAAAAAGCAGGAAAAGTTGATTGGAATTGAAACTACAGAAACTTCCATTGCTAAATTTCATCAAACTCAGAAGCATTTGAAAACCTTTCTATGGTTTGCCCACAAAAGGAAAGATATGGGCTTAAAAGAGCTGAAATATGCCTTTATTGAGGAGTTTGAGTTCTACTTGAAAACAGAGAAAAAGTTCTCTCCGCATACAGTCTATAAAACCATTCAGAGGTTTAAACAGATGGTTAGGGTAGGAATTTCTTTGGGTTATTTGGATAAAAATCCTTTTATGATGCATGTAAACCATAAGCCAAAGAAAGAAGTGGTTTATCTGACAGTTGAGGAATTGGAAAAACTTGAAAATCACAATTTCAAAATCAAAAGGATAGAGCAAATCAGGGATTTATTTGTTTTCTGTTGCTATACAGGATTGGCATTTACTGAAATGAAGAATCTTGAAAAAAAGCATATTGTAAAAGGCTTTGATAGTAATCAATGGATAAAAATGATAAGGCAGAAAACCCAAAAGACTGTTTCAGTTCCCCTACTGCCTAAAGCACTATCTATTATTCAGAAATATGAAGAATGTGATGAGGTTTTTGTATTTCCCAGAATCAGCAATCAGAAATTCAATGCTTACTTAAAAGAAGTGGCTGATTTAGTTGGGATTGAGAAAAACCTTACTCATCATCTTGGTAGAAAGACCTTTGCTACTACAGTCTTGCTCTACAATGATGTTCCAATGGAAGTTGTTTCTGAACTTTTAGGACATAGCAAAATTAGTATAACTCAAGAAAGTTATGCTAAAGTTGTTCAGAAAAAGGTAAGTGAACATATTTCCAAACTGAGTGAAAAATTGACTAAGAAATAAGCCATTATAACTGTGTTGTATTAAATTTACAGCACAGTTATTTTTACTACTATGAATCTACCTAATATCCATTTTGAAGATTTTCCAATTGAGTTTAAACAAATCAATTCTGAAGATTTTCCTGATTTCAATGTTGAGGAAAAAATTATAATTAGTCCAGATAAAAAAACTGGGTATATTTATGAAAAATTAATTCCGCATTTAGATTTAGACCAAAAGGAAACTGTAATAATAAATGCACAGGTGGGTTCAGGGAAGTCTTATGCAATTATAAAAACTATTCAAAAAATCTACAATGAATATCCCAACAGTTTAATAATCGTAGCCACACCCTTTGTTAGTCTAGTTGAGCAGTATGTAAACGACATTGAATTAGATGCTCAAATAAGTAAAGATGACATTTATGATTACTCAAAATTAGGAAGAGATTTTTCTATTAATTATCTAGATAGAAGAGTTCAGGTTCTTACTGTAAATACTTTATTAGGCAATCCAGGTGAAGATGGATTTAAAAATTCTGACATTAAAAGAACATATCTAAATAGATTACTCCAGAAGTGCGAAAATCTAGACTCTGAAGTATTCTTTATATATGATGAAATACATGATGCCATACAAAACTTCAAAGAAGAGTTTATTTTTAATCTATGGAAATGGAGGAATGTTATCCATAAAAATTTTATAATCAGCGCAACATATAGTGAAGCTTCTAAAGTTGTGATAAAACATCTTGGAGAATTAACTGACAGAAAACTGAAAATAATAGAATCTAATCGCATTAGATTTCCTCAAAAACAAAGCAAATTATTTCTATACTATAGTCCTGAACATAATTTCAAAGTTACCACTACTGAAATCGTTAATGCAGTAGATGATTTGCTGAAAAGAGACAGAAATATTGATATTTTATGCTATTCTAAAAATCTTGCGCAAAGCATTATAAAAGACAAAGAAGGAATTGGAAAGAAGCTCAAAAGCAAATTTGGGGAAATCAATGATTGTACCTCTGAGCTAATTTCCAACCAAAGAGCTAAAAATGATTCAGCTACTAATAGATATGATAATGAGAAATGTAATGTGGGCACTAACTTCAAAACAGGTGTAAGCATAAGAAAAGAAAATCATGCTTATGTAATTATAATGCCACCTAGAGTTACAAGATTATGGTTTAGAAATAAATATGGTATTTTTTCTGGAGGTGTTAACTCCATAATACAAGCTATAGCAAGACAAAGAACTAAAGGAGAAATCCATATTATTTTACCCAGACCAGACAGGTTTGATATAGAATCATTAAGATGGAATAGACTTATTAATGATATTCAAAGAAAAGCCTTCAAGGAGTGGTACTCATTACTTGATTACTATGATGAAAAAGAGGATATAGTAAGATATTTTCCTTTAGAGATTCAGGATGTACTATTAAGGCTATTCTATGATGAGGAGTTAAAAAAGAATGTTGAAAAAGAAATTGACCACGTAAAAGGCTTGCCTAGGAGGGATCTACCCAGATTAGAGTTTCCTCCTTATGAAAATTTCAAGCTTGATGTAGGGGAGGATTATATAGCAAACACATATAAAATTTTTGGTGGAGATTTATCTGCATATATAACCTATTGTGCATTCACAAATCAGTTTATTAACTGTAGATTAACTGAAATACAATACAAAACAACCTTGTTCTTTAAAGAAGGGAAGTTACAGGAAAACCTGAGATATTATTTTAATAAATACTTTGGAGAGGGTTATTACAACAGCAGGATTATCTTCTCTAATTTCAATATGTTTTATACTGATCTGAGAAATGAGCTATTTAGTCAGTTTGATATGAAGTATAAAGCTATAGGGGAGAAAAAGAAATGGATGCAAATAAACCCTTATAACAACAAAAGCTTTGAAAACCAATTATTGAGATTCTGTGGCATTATGTTTTATCACAAGAATTATTATCATGTAGAGGATTATAAGAATAAATCCACTGATTTAGAACACTCTAGAGCTGCATATTTTATGGATAGTATTAGTATAGCTAATAGTGTGAATCTAGATGAGTCTAGCTATTCAAGTAATAATCACAAAAAAATAAAAACATATCAGGATTTAGGATATTTCAGAGAAAAATTAATTCAAAAAATAGGACATAGCTCTAGAGGTAATGGGTTTGATTACTTACCTGTAAAGCCTGTTGAAGGTTTTATAGAAGAATCTGAAATTGCAAAATTTAATGAAACAATTGATGGGTTGATTGAATATGATGATTTGATTAAAAATGAAGTTTTTAATTTCAAAAGAAACTTTGTCAACAAAACTATTGAGAAAAAGATAGAATCTTTTTATACCATTCTAGTAGATGATTTTTTTGAACTTAAAAAAGTTGAAGAATACCCCAAACTTACCCTTGATGGAAGAAGAAGAAATGTAAAGCCAATAAACTCAATTAAAGAACTGCCAAATTCATCTAAAATTATTGATTTAGTTAGTCCTGTAGATTATGATCAAAACTACATGGATTATATGGAAAAGGAAGCTATTAAGGAATATGGAAGCTTAGAAACCTACAATGAATTAATTAAATCTTTAAGAGTAAAAGGGGATGAATAAAATGTCCAATTTTTGTTTTTATATATATAATAGCCACAAAAAGTGGACTTCAAATCATTTATGGATTTAGATTATCTATCCAATATTTAGTTATCTAGATTTCACTTTCCACAAACTCGTAGGGGGTTCTTTTTAAATCTCCCCCAACTTAAAAATCTTTGGATTTTACAACGCACGAACTCTGGAGGAGGACTCACTTGTGAGTAATCTTTTTGGATACACAAAGTTACTCAAAAAAAATGACTTTTTCAATGTTATTATCCTTATAAATAGCACTTTGGAGCTAATAGCTTTTTTTGAATTTGTACAGAAAAACTTTCTCCTTTATCCAATATAAACTTTAAAAAATTAGAAAATATGATACTAAGACAATCAGAAAGAAAAAGAGCTAAAATCAAAATGGCTCTACAAGGAAGTGCAGGAAGTGGTAAAACTTATAGTAGCTTACTGCTTGCGCAAGGACTTACAAATGGTGACTTATCCAAAGTAGCCATTATAGATACAGAGAATGGAAGTGCTGATCTCTATGCTCACTTGGGTAATTACAATGTGCTTTCATTAACTCCACCTTTTACACCTGAAAAATACATTGAAGCTGTAGAGGTGTGTGAAAAGGCTTCTATAGAAGTGATTATCATTGATTCTATTTCCCACTGTTGGGATGAGTTACTTGATTTCCACAGTAAACTCGCAGGGAATAGCTTTACAAACTGGGCTAAAGTTACTCCAAGACAGAAAGCCTTTACTGATAAAATCCTACAATCCAATGCTCATATTATTGCTACTATGAGGACTAAGCAGGATTATGTGCTGAATCAAAAGGATGGAAAGTTTATTCCTGAGAAAGTTGGTTTAAAAGCTGTACAGAAAGATGGATTGGATTATGAATTTACCCTTGTATTTGATGTAGATATTAAGCACTTTGCTACCTCATCCAAAGACAGGACAGGTTTATTTATGGGTAAGCCTGAATTTGTGATTAATCAAGGTACAGGAAAAAGAATCTTGGATTGGTGCAATACAGGCTCTAATGCAGTAGAAGCTACTTCCGAACAAGTTTATGAAGAAATACAGCAATGCAATTCTATGGCAGAGCTATTGGTATTGTACAAGAAATATCCAGATTTTCAGGATGTTCTAAGACCTGATTTTGAAGCTAAAAAAGCTTTACTCATTCAATTAACTAACCCTAAAAACATTTCTCAAAATGGACAGCATCACATTTGAAAAAATTCCCAACATAATGAAGAAGGAAGATACATTGGAGTTGCACCCTGTGAGATATAGAGATAGTAGCCCTGTGGTGGTTGTAGAAGGAATAAAAGCTCAAAACACAAAACCTTTCATCGAAGCTAATACTGAAGAAGTAAATTTAGCCCACCTAAAGAAAGATTGTATCATTCCTGTGTTTAGCAAGGATAATGAGAAGACTTTAGCCCATCAGGAATTTATTGAAATTGCTCAGAATTCCATAGCAAAAGCATTTCCTCATCACAATTTTAATGCACCTGAAATCAGAGTTTCACATCAGATTAAAGGCAGAATTCCAGATGCTATCCATAAGCAGGCTAAAGATTTATTTGACCACGAAAAGACCATTTATTATGAAAGAATGGCTTTTATCATCAGGATTCCAGGTATTTCTGAAACTATCAATGGGAATCAATTATCCTTAACTCTTGGTGGAGTTAGAGCTTATAATCAGGAAAATCTTTACAACAGGAAATCTTTTGAAAGGTTCAAGTTCTTCATTGGGTTTCAGAATAGGATATGTTGTAATCTATGTGTGAGTAGTGATGGTTTTGTAGAGGATTTAAGGGTTTCATCTTATCAGGAATTACAGGCTAAGATTTTGGACATTATCCAAAGCTACCAGGCAGAAAACCACCTGAACCAGATGAAAAGTCTATCACAGCAATTCCTTACAGAACATCAGTTTGCTACTTTAGTTGGTAGAGCTAGGTTATATCAGCATTTACCTAAGAAACTAAAATCTGAAATTCCTGAATTGATGTTTACAGATGGACATTTTAATACTATTGCAAAAGATTACTATCAGGATGAGAGTTTTTGTAAGGATGATTCTGGCAATATCAACCTGTGGAATGTGTATAATTTATTCACTCAGGCCAATAAGAGCAGTTACATTGATACCTTTTTGGAAAGGAACTTAAATGCTTTTGAATTTAATCAAGGTATTTCTAAAGCTATCAGTGGTAATTCTGGTTATCATTGGTTTTTGAGTTGAGCCAGAACCTCAGTTAATACTGGGGTTCTTTTTTCATTAAGTTTTCAGCAGTTTAATATTCTAAATAACTCTTCAAATCTCTTAATAGTATCATTCTCAAGAGTTTTTTTGAGCTTTTTCTTCTTTTCTTTAGAGGAGTTTAATATTGAGAACATTCCAGCAAACTCTTTTTTATTTACTTTATCTTGCTTTACTGTATCAAAAGCTAAATTATAAATAGCTAATTTTTCCTCTTTAGTAAAATAATTTTCTATTGTATGGTCTTGAAGAGGCAAAACAGCTATTTGTTCTTCTGGCAGGTCAAATTCTTTGAGATACCTTTCTTTGGCTTTTTTGCCTTCTTTGTCTGAGTCTAATAATACTTTAAAATCTGAACCCCATCCCAAATTTAAAGAAATTAATGGGGCTAAATTATTAGCTGAAGTTCCCGGATATACTACAAAGTCTTTCTTTTTATTACATATAGTATCAAAAATAACATTGAGGACATTCATATCTGATGGCCCTTCTGTTATTACAGCCTTTTTCCAAGGGATGTCAAAATTATTTGGAATTATATTTAAGATATTTGCGAGAGGTTGGTAATAACTTATGTTTGAATGATTAGACTTAATAAAGTTAGACCATAAAGTACTAGAAACATCTCCATCTTTCCTTTCTACTATATAAGTAGTTTTGATGTTCTCTAAAGATATCAAATACTGACTGTGAGTACTATAAATTACAGAAGTATCTTCAACCAGTTTTTGAAAGTCTGCAATCATATTTTGTTGTGCAGTTGAATGCAAGTTAGAGGCTGGTTCATCAATCAAAAATATTGGCTTTCCTGAATTTACTCTTAATTTTTTCCTTCTAAATTCTGTTTTCATTAAAAAGGATAAATACCATAAAGCTCCTTTGCTTCTTTCATCTACAGAAAATGTAGTTCCATCAGTATCTGTTATTGATATCTCAAAAAAACTTCGTGAAGGATTATATGATAATTCAGTTTCTTCTATATCTTTAACCCCTGAGAGTTCCTTCCACTTATCTGAAAACGATTGATTCAATGTTTTATTAACTCTTTTCAATACAGTAATAGCATCCTTCTCTCTTGGGTTAGATTTTGAGTATAACTTTTTAAACTGTTCAATTGAATATTCTTTGTTTGTATTATAAAACAGACCATCTATAATATCATACCAATCTTCATTAAATGCATCATTAGTGCGAGATGTAAATATTTTCTCAGGGATTCTATCTTTAAAATCTTCAAAGTAAATAATGTAGGGGCATTTTCTAACAAATTCTTGTGCAATTACTCTTGAAAAATTATTTGTTTTGTAAGGGTGTTCTGTTTCAAATTCATAATAGTACTTTTGAGGATTTCCTTTTTTAAAAGGAATAATTCTTGATATGACTACTTGCTTATTTTTATTAATATCATGTAAAAATGCTTCTAGGTTTTGAACTTCTTTTTCTTTATCTGTTGCACTTTTAATCAATCCCTTAAACTCATCTATAGTTACTTTCTCATCTAGCTCAATTGTGGCAGTAATTTTAGCAGAATTATTTGAATTGACATCAGACTTGTTTCTTATTGACCTAAAGAATTTATCATCATCAACATCATTTAAATAATCAAAAGTCTCTATGGCTTTTAAGATAGTTGTTTTGCCAGATTCATTTAACCCCAAAAGAAGTACTAAATCATCTTTAATTAGATTGATAGTAACATTCTCAATTCCTTTAAAATTCTCAATAGTAAAATTCTTATATATCATAGTAGGTATTATTAAGTAGTTTCAAACTTTCAAATATACAATTTAACATTTGAGTTTGTTATTGATTATTAAGCTTTTAATTTTTCTATAAAAAATTTTACTACTCTTGGATTACACTCACACAAACTCCTTTCATTTCACACCCCCACTAGTCCTAGAATTGGGGAATTCCCCCGTATCCAAATAATATAGAAAGATTTTTTTCAGGCAGGAATGAAAGATTCAAGGTGATAGCTGAACTTTTATTTTTCTCAGAGCTTCTATTTTGTTTGGACAAAATGTTTAACTCAAAATTTTTAAAACCAATGGTAACAATTGTTAACTACAAAGAAAGATTAAAGGATGATGGAACTTCATTCTTTGTGCTGGAGCTACAAGGTGGAATTGAAATGACCCAATCCAAAACTACAGGTATGTTCTATGCAACAGCAAAGAAAGCTATTATACCATCAACATTTGATGAAGTAACCTGTAAAGGACTGATTGGAACACAACTTTCAGGCTATATTGAGAAACAGGAATGTGAGCCTTATGAGTATGTAGTGCAGGAAACAGGAGAAGAAATTATCTTATCTCACAGGTGGGTTTATTTACCAGAAGAAACCAACCAAAGTTCCTCTAAATCCATAAAAGCTGATGCTTCTGTATTCTCTCAGAATGGGGTATATGATGAAGCCCTTGTGTAACTAAACATTTATTCCGTCCAGTTTTTGTGAGCTTATATATAGTATTTACAAAAAGTGGACGGATTTTATTTCTAATTATTACAGAACTAGCTGAAATAAAAGTATCCTATTCCACAAAGAATCAGGATAAAATAAAAGTATCCAGTCCCAAACAAATTTATGAATTGGCTTTAAAACATTGGGATTTACATACAATAGAGCTCCAAGAAGTAGCTAAAATGATATTGCTCAATAGGAATAATTCTGTATTAGGGATTTACGAAATATCCAAAGGAGGAATAGCAGGAACTATTTTAGATTTAAAAATAGTTTTATCTGTAACTTTGAAATGCAATGCTTCCAGTATAATCCTGCTTCATAATCATCCATCAGGAAATCTAAATCCAAGTGAATCTGATAAAAAAATTACACGCAGAATTAAAAATGCTTGTGAATTGTTGGATTTAAAGCTATTAGAGCATTTAATTATATCTAAATCAGGATATTTCAGTTTTGTAGAGGATGGGTTACTTTGATTTTGTAGTTCTTAACTTGTGAAGACCTTACAGTTTGGTTTTGCACCTATATATGGGTAATACCAAGTTGTAAGGTCTTAATAAAAAGTGTATGGATATGAACACAAAACCCCTAAAAATTATACCCAAATTCATCTAGAGCAAATATACCTCTACATAATATTATAGCTTTTTTTAATCTGTATTATATGATTATAGGGTTTAAATCTAATACTTATACGGATTTAGATCTAAAAATGGATTAATTCATTGGATTAGTTATGAATTTGGATGTAATAGCTTTTTTTAGTCTTAGATGTCAACTAAATCTTTCAATTCCACTTCTAAAGCTGTAGCTATTCTATGTAGTGTATATAGGGTAGGATTGGTTCTCCCAGCTTCAATTCTGGAAATATTTGTAGTATCAATATTGCCTTCTATTTTACCTACCAAATCAACCTGAGATAACCCTTTAGCTTCTCTTAATTCCTTGATTTTCTTACCCACAGCTTTGAGAATTTCAGATTTTTCCATGCTTGACATATTTGACAAGTCAAGTAATGTTTTATATTTGTTGAATTAAATGCCATATATGGCATGTTTTGATTAAATAAATTAAATATGAAACATTATGCATCTATCTCTTATCTTTTGATAGAACAAGCCATGGAAAGTCTTGGTTATGCTATTGAAGCAAAAAAGAAAAACCAAATAAATAAAGAAATACAAAATTCAATTAATGTTTCTCTGTTATTGGGGGTTGCTATGGAAGGAATTATCAATGAAATTGGTAAAAATAAGGTTGATTCTTTTACTTGGAATGAGCTTGAAAGAACATCTACACCATTAAAATGGAGGATAGTTTCAGGTTTAATAAAAGGTTTTGCTCCAGCAGAAGAACCTCTTCAAAGTATTGTAAACCTGCAAAAAACCAGAAATGAAATTGCACATCCAAAACCATTTGCAAATGAAAATGATGTCATTATTTCTAATGAAAATGTATTGAAAAGAAATCCTGATGATAATTATATTCTACCAAGCGAAGATTTTGATGTATACATTGGTTTTGGGAAACTGTATTCAAAATATAACAGCAAAGAGTCCTTTAAAAGCTTGAAAAAAGGGGTTGGCGCAATTGGGAAAATTGTGGAATTATTCGAATTAGAGAAATCTTTTGAATGGTTAAATACAGTAGAACTTGAACTTAAAAAAAGGAAATTCTAATACATCTAACTATTAATACTGAATTCTTAAACTCTAAATCAATGAAGAAAAGATTATTATTTATTTTGCTAACATTTATGTTAGTTGTAAAAGCACAATCAAAGCAAGAAACAATTAATTGGCTTAATGATAAATTAAGTACAAGCCCTTATATCATAAGTGGTAATTCTAGTTATGCTAAGCATCTAAAGATTAATAATGATGGTAATTTTACTGTAACTCAGCCCAATGAATTTTTTTATATTCCTTCATTGAATCACGAGGTTATTTTTTCAGGTAATTTCAAAAAATTAAGTCCTAATTCTGTTAAAATAAATGTACATAATGGGAATTATTATCTATATGCTTCATGTAGCTCTGGAAATTGTATAACGCAAGTATCAAAATATCCCGATTCAACAGAAACTTTCACTACAAATGATGTGATATTGGGAATTACTTATGAGTACGAATTGGCTGAAAGATGTAAAAAAGCAATAATTCATTTAATAAAATTATCAGGTGGCAAAAATGAAGCTTTCTAAAAATACAACGTTTCAATATCACCTAAACAATTATACATAATATTAAAAAACCCACTCAACCCGAGTGGTTTTTTTATATCCTAAAACTAGAAACTATGAAAACAGATATTTTACCATTTCCTATAGGTATTGAGTATTCAGACCTGGAATTTGATTTGGAAATCCTACCTGACAGGATAAAAGGATATGACAGTTACATCTATGTAGGAAAAGAAGTAAAGAATTTTCTGAATTATCCTACAGATAAAATTGAACTGATATTTTATTGGGAAATTTTAGTGGCTATAATTATATCTGTAGAGTACAGTGAATCAGATCTACATTTAGACTTATTGAAGTATCTTAACCTTGTAGAGAAAAAAGGAAATTACACTTTTTACAAAAATGATGAAATCAGCCTAATCACTGTAGAGAATATGGTAATTTATGGCAGACCTGATGAGGTTTCAATATTATATACTACTCTATTATGTTAGGAGATTTTTTACTCAAAAGGCATACTTTTAGGCATACCCAAATTTTAGCAAACCAATAACAATCTGATTCTTAACTCACTATTGGAAAGGGTTCGAATCCCTCTGCTCCCACAAACATTAAAAAAGACTTTCAGGAAACTGAGAGTCTTTTTTGTTTTGGGCTGGTTTATAGGTAATTATATAATTATCCTTTTTAATCCCATTATATTTTACTTCAAATTATTTGGTGAATTAGGCATACAATTCGGCATACCTAAATAGAAAAAACCGCAGATCATTAAAAATGACCTGCGGTAAATAAATATATAAGAAAAACTAACTATAATTTATGGATTATAACTTCACCATTCCTTTTGACATATCAACTTTCTTCAGTTCAGATCCGTCAAAATAATAAACCTCTGCATTTTTATTGATGGCAAATAATTCAAATTTATTTCTGGATTTTCTCTCGCAGCTAAACGAGCTTAACTCTCCGCCATTTTGACGCAAATCAGCGTCTGCGCCGGCGTTTCGTCCATCATTGTCCCCACCGCGGTTTCTACCCTCTTCATCGCCGCCTTGATTCCTGCCATCTGCGTCTCCTCCAAGGTTTCTTCCGTCATTGTCACCTCCTTGACCTCTACCATCATTTTCACCACCGAGACTACGATTATTTGAATCTCCACCTTGATTTCGGGCATCAGAGTCGCCCCCTAAGTTGCGGCCATCACCATCTCCACCCAGATTGCGACCATCTTCATCACCTCCGAAATTTCGCCCGTCATTATCACCTCCCATGTTCCGTTGATCGGAGTCTTTTCCTGAGTTCCGACCGTCACCTTCTCCACCGCGGTTCCTTCCTTCGTTGTCCCCTCCGGCATTTCTGCATGGAGAGCATTCACAGGGAAGGAGATAAATCTGCCCTTGGACAATCAGCATGGATTGATCATATTGTAGATACAAATCCTGTAACTGCTGCGTGTCTTTATAAGCAATCCCCGTAAATTCCAGCAATAGATTATTTTGGCTAAATACAGGTTGGAGCAAGATGGTGAAAAAGACAGTAAGCCAAGCTTTTGACATCATATCCATATTTAGAAGGGTACATCACTTAACCAGAGAATCCAGGATTTAGCATTCAAACGACCACAGTCGTAATATTCATACAATACTGAAACCTGTCCGTTAAGAGCTTTCTGAACATATTCTTCCGGAATGGAAATCTGATAGCTTCTGGTGACAGGCGTTTCACAACCTTCAATCGCTTTGTTCAATAGCAAAACGCCATACAACTCTTTATCTAAATAAGGAGTTTTTACTTTTACTTTTTTTGCACCTAATTTCATTGCAAACTCGTACCGGGTAGTAATTTTTGAACCTAAAACGGTATGGTCATCCGGATCCTTCATAGTTGATTGAAATGGGGGACTCCATGAGTTTTCACTTGTCAGGGTAAATGAACCATCTTCGGCTTTAATAACCACTCCGGGTGTTGTAATGTTTCCGTATTTGACCGGAATAAGATTGGCTCCGCAGGAAAAAAGAAGACCTAAGGCAAACCCACTTATAATTAAGAATTTTAACTGTCTTAATTTTACTTGTACTTTTTTGTAGATTAATTGTTTCATTTTTATTTGGTTTTTAAATTTATATTCTTGATTGAAGAAAATCAGAAAGGAACATCGCTCATCCAGAGTACCCAGGTTTCCAGAGAAAGTCCGGAGCACTCATAATATTCATATAATACAGATACCTGTCCATTTAGCCTGTTGAACATATTCTTCCGGAATTGTCAGCTGATAGCTCCTTGTGACCGGCGCTTTACATTTATCCATTGCTTTGTTAAACAAAAGCACACCATATAACTCTTTGTCTACATAGGGCGTTTTTATACGAACCTTTTTTGCTCCTAAATTTTTAATTGCAAAATCATATTGGCTTGTCGTATTTTTATTTAAATCGAGATAATGGGTTGTAATTACGCCATATTTAGCCGGGATTATCTTTGTCTCGCAGGAAATGAGTGTTAATGTGATGATGATTCCTGTGATAAAAAAGTTCACCCTTATAATTCTATTGGATTCAATATTTTTTTTTCTCATTGTGTCAACATTAACTTTATGTTAGAATCGGGAACAAGTTACCGTTTGCCCTTATTCCAAAAAATACCCTCCTCTAGGTATTTTTAGCATTATAAGATACTGTAAGAAGCACTTGGCTCACTTTACCAAAAATCTTGACCTTATAATAAAAACTTTGTACTTTTGCTGCTTTGATGAATTAGAATCATGGCAATAAAAACATTCAGAGAAGTCATTGCAGAAGCAATGAGCGAAGAAATGAGAAGAGACCCGTCTGTTTACCTGATGGGAGAAGAAGTAGCGGAGTACAACGGAGCATACAAGGCCTCAAAGGGAATGCTGGACGAATTCGGTCCTGAAAGAGTGATTGATACTCCCATATCAGAAGGGGGATTTTCAGGAATTGCAGTAGGTTCAGCTATGACAGGCTGTCGCCCGATTGTGGAATATATGACATTCAATTTCTCATTGGTTGCCATAGATCAAATCATCAATAACGCAGCAAAAATGTACCAAATGTCAGGCGGGCAATGGAATGTACCAATCGTTTTCCGCGGGCCAACAGGTTCAGCAGGTCAGTTGGGTGCCACGCACTCTCAGTCTTTTGACAACTGGTATGCAAATTGCCCTGGTTTGAAAGTAATTGTCCCTTCCAATCCTTATGATGCAAAAGGCTTGCTTAAATCTGCCATCCGCGACAATGACCCCGTAATTTTTATGGAATCTGAACAGATGTATGGAGACAAAATGGAAATGCCCGATGATGAATATTTAATTCCGATTGGAGTAGCAGACATTAAAAAAGAGGGAACGGATTTGACAATTGTTTCTTACGGTAAATTGATGAAAAATGCCATGGCTGCAGCTGAACAATTGGAAAAAGAAGGAGTCAGCGCAGAGGTAATTGACTTGAGAACTCTTCGCCCATTGGATTATGATACGATTTTAAATTCCGTAAAGAAAACCAACCGTTTGGTGGTATTGGAAGAGTCCTGGCCTTATGGTTCCATCGGAACAGAAATCACTTACATGGTTCAGCAAAAAGCATTTGATTATTTAGACGCACCGGTGAAGAGAATTACAGCTCCAGATGTTTCCTCTCCTTATTCTGCGGAATTATTCAAAGAATGGTTCCCAAGTGTGGAAGATGTGGTGGAAGCGGCAAAATCGGTTTCCTATAAAAAGTAAATTTGTTAAAACAAATATGAACCTTCCGATTTGGAAGGTTTTTTTATGGATATTTGCTAATTATATGAAGAATTTTCGACTGGCTCTTTCCGCTTTTATCCTGCTGATTTCAATTTGCATATCGGCTCAAATAAAAGTTTCTGGTAAAATTACCGATGCCAAAACCAAAAAACCTGTTGCTTATGCAGATGTAACACTTCCCAATGCGGGTGTATTTGCCACAACCAACACAGACGGAAGCTTTTATCTGGAATCGGAAATTAATGACTCCATCATAGAAATTTCTGCTGAAGGATTTGAATTTTTTGAACAAGAACTGACAGCCAAAATCAATTATGATTTCAACATCGAGCTGCAACCCGATTCTTCCATCAATGAAAATTCGACGATAGAATTGTCCGAAGCTACGGTTACCAATAAAAAGAAAAAATACAAAAACAAAAAAGAAAATCCGGCCTATGCCATCATGCGCGAAGTCTGGGCACGCAAAAAAAACAATGGTTTGCGCAGTGTGCCTCAGTACGAATATGAAGAATATGAAAAGCTGGAATTTGATTTAAACAATGTCGATAGCGCAATGACCAAAAGCAAATTGTTCAAAGACATGGAATTTATTTTTGAAAAAATCGACACTTCCGAAATTACAGGAAAAGCCTATTTGCCGGCATTTTTGAATGAATCTATCTACAAGGTTTATGGAAAAAATGAGCCGTCGAAAAAAGAAAGAAGGGATTTGGTTGCCAACAAAAGTTCCGGTTTCGACGACAATGAAATCGTTATCCAGACACTCAAAAATCTTTACAAGGAATTCAATATTTATGATAACCGTTTAAATTTCTTCAATAAAAATTTCGTTAGCCCCATTGCCAGGGACGGATTCTCTGTGTATGAATATGAACTTTCCGACACGGTCAACCTTGACGGAGTAGATTGTTACCGTATCAAATACTATCCAAAGCGAAACGGTGAGTATACGTTTAAAGGCGATTTTTACATCGGTATGAAATCCTATTCCGTAAAGGAAATTTCTATGCAAAGCACTAAAAATATAGATGTCAATTTTGTCCGTGACATTTTTGTGAACTTACAGTATGAGATTGCAAATGATTCGGTTTTTTATCCGCAAAGAGAATATATTTTGCTCGATATGAGTTTGCTGAACAAAAAAGATAAAGCCAAAGGAATGTTTGCCCATAGAACAATCTCATACCGTGATTTTAATTTTGAAAAACCCCATCCGGATGAATTTTACAGCAACAGAAATTATGACCCTTATACAGAAGGCGCTTTTGAGAAGAATGATTTATATTGGGCGGGAGCGCGTCATGAAAGGCTTTCCAAAGACGAAACCGGAATTTATGAAATGCTTGACAGCCTCCAGCAAGTTCCAAGATTTAAAAGGATTGTAAAATCAGTAGAAATTTTAGGTTCCGGATATTACAATGTATGGAATGCGATTGACATTGGTGATTTATATTCGACATTCGGTTATAATGAAGTGGAAGGATTCCGCCTGCGTGCCGGCGCCCGGACTTATTTCTCTCAAAATGATATGTGGCGTTTGGCGGGCTATATGGCTTATGGTTTTAAAGACCACCAGTTTAAATATGGTGCTGAGGCACGTTTTATGTTTGACAAATTCAACCGCTTCCAGGTGGGGATCGGAACAAAAAGAGACATTGAGCAATTGGGCGTTCAGCTTACATCGTCCGACGGAATCATGACCCGGAGCTTTGCGTCTTCATCCATTATTGGGCAGGGAGACAATGACAAGTTAAGCCACATCAACAAAACAAATATTTATGCATCTATAGACCCATGGAAGAATTTCACCGTTCGCTTAGACGGAAATTACCAAACCACCCGTGCTGCTGACCCTGAATTATTTAACTTAGGTTATATCAATGAAAAAGGATTTTACGAAGAACATTTAATCGACACCAACATAAGCCTTTCCTTGATCGCCCGCCCGGGAGCAAAATTTTCCCGTTATGGAATTGACCGGTACGAACACAGTACGCTGGCGCCCACCATTATGCTGCGTTACACAAAAGGGCTCAGCGGACTGTTCAACAGTCAGTATGATTACAATAAAATCCAGTTTTTGTTTGCAAAACCAATCCTGATAGGTTCATTCGGGAAAAGTAACATTGTGCTGGAAGCAGGAAAAACCCTTGAGGGCGTTCCGTTGCCACTTTTGAGTGTAATTCCCGGAAATGAAAGTTACGGACAGATTCCCGGAACCTTTTCACAATTGAATTATTACGAATTTGTGACAGATACTTACTCAACCTTTATTTTGGACCACCATTTTAACGGCTGGATTTTCAACAAAATCCCATTAATCAAAAAATTAAAAATCAGAGAAGTGGGATTCATTCGGGCGGCATGGGGAGATATTTCCGATGAAAGCCTTGAAATGAACCGTTCAGATATTACATATCTTGCGCCAAAAGACAAAATTTATTTCGAATATGGATTTGGGATAGAGAACATTGGATTGGGAAATTTCCGGCCGTTTAGAATTGATTTTAACTGGAGAGGAAATTACCGGGATGTTCCTGAAGCAAGAAACTTTGGCATTACATTCGGAATGGATGTTTCTTTTTAATTTATTTTACCTGATATAATCCAAGCTTAGTATATCTTAAATTTCAATACCAAAACATATAATATGAGCGAATATTCTTTAAAATCATTTATTGCCAAAAAAAGACAAAATGATGCCGAACATGACTATTTTGAATTGGAAACCCCACAATTATTGGAAATCAATCTGAACAATCAATTTGTTTGGGCAAAAAACGGTTCTATGGTAGGGTATGTGGGAAGCATTAAATTTCAAAGAGAGGGAATGCTTTCCGGCGGACTTGGAAATTTGCTAAAAAAAACACTGACCGGAGAAGGAGCGAAGCTGATGAAAGCTGAAGGTACCGGTCGATTGTATGTGGCAGACAGCGGAAAAAAAGTACAGGTTTTGCACCTTGACAATGAAAGCATCTGCGTAAACGGGAATGATATTCTCGCTCACGACCAAACCATCACCAATCAAATTACCATGTTGAAAAGCATTGCCGGAATGATGTCGGGCGGACTTTTTCAGGTAAGGCTTAACGGAACCGGTCACGTTGCCATCACGACGCACGGCGACCCTTTGGTTTTGATGGTTACACCCAATGAGCCGGTTTTTACTGATCCGAACGCGACTGTCGCTTGGTCGGGAAATCTGTCTCCGGAATTAAAATCAAATGTTTCTTTTAAAAGCCTTTTGGGAAGAGGTAGCGGAGAAGAGTTCCAGATGAAGTTTTCCGGTGATGGCTGGGTGCTGATTCAGCCTTATGAAGAAGTCTACTTTCAGCAGAAATCATAATTACATAAAAATTTGAAACAGGCTTTTTTAGTACTTTTCAATTTGTAAAGCATTCAATTGATAAATTCTTTTAAAATAAAGTGAATGTATTATATTTGCAGATTGTTAAAATTTCTATAAAATTATGAAATGCCGGAAAGCGGTTTTATCAAAAATGAAAGATAAAATTTCAGGCATTCCATCTGATGATTAAAAAAACATAAAAAAAAGAACAGATGAAAGAACTATTTCTATGGATTCCGGTTATACTCTCCATTATTGGATTGGTTTTTATGGCAATCAAGAGAAGCTGGGTACTGAAACAAGATGCCGGCGATGGTAAAATGAAAGAAATTTCTGACCATATCTACGAAGGTGCACTCGCCTTTTTAAAAGCTGAATACAGATTGCTTACTTTTTTCGTTATCGGAGCCAGTATAGTATTAGCGGGAATCTCATTTATTGTTCCTACAACCCATATATTAATTGTAATCGCCTTTATTTTTGGTGCCTTTTTCTCTGCCCTGGCAGGAAATATGGGGATGAAAATCGCAACCAAAACCAATGTCAGAACAACACAGGCAGCCAGAACAAGTTTACCACAAGCACTAAAAGTGTCTTTTGGCGGTGGAACAGTTATGGGATTAGGCGTTGCCGGATTGGCAGTATTAGGTTTAACCGCTTCTTTCATTATCTTATTCCAAATATTCATGAATGGGGAATGGGCTGCCGGAACATTTGGTGGTGTGGCCAAAACACCCACTGAATTGATGACAATCGTTCTTGAAACGCTTGCCGGTTTCTCTCTTGGAGCAGAATCTATCGCATTGTTTGCCCGTGTCGGTGGAGGTATTTATACCAAAGCTGCCGACGTAGGTGCGGACTTGGTTGGAAAAGTTGAAGCCGGAATTCCGGAAGACGATCCGCGAAACCCCGCTACCATTGCGGATAATGTAGGTGATAACGTAGGAGACGTTGCCGGTATGGGCGCGGATTTATTTGGTTCTTATGTAGCAACCGTATTGGCTGCTATGGTATTGGGTAATTATGTCATCAGAGACATGGGCGGAAACATTCTAAGTGAAGGATTCAGTGGAATTGGTCCTATTTTGTTGCCCATGGCGATTGCCGGTTTTGGGATTTTGTTCTCTATCATCGGTACTATGTTGGTAAAGATCAAAGACAACAATGCTAAAGAAAAACAAGTACAGGGAGCATTAAACGTGGGAAACTGGGTTTCAATTATCCTGACTGCGATTTCTTGTTATATACTGGTAGATTATTTATTACCTTCTACCCTGAAAATGGAATTTTATGGAGAAGGACTGAAAGAGATTTCTTCGATTAGAGTTTTTGCCGCGGCCATAGTGGGATTGATTGTGGGTGGTGTTATTTCTTCGGTAACAGAATATTATACAGGATTAGGGACAAAGCCGGTTTTAGGAATCGTACAAAAATCATCCACAGGAGCAGCGACCAACATCATTGCAGGTTTGGCAACAGGAATGATTTCCACTTTCCCGACTATTTTATTGTTCGCAGGTGCCATTTGGGCCTCTTATGCTTTTGCCGGGTTCTATGGTGTAGCATTGGCCGCTTCCGCGATGATGGCTACAACAGCTATGCAATTGGCAATCGATGCTTTCGGGCCGATTTCAGATAACGCCGGCGGAATCGCAGAAATGAGTGAACTGCCAAAAGAAGTTCGTACCAGAACCGATATTTTAGATTCGGTAGGGAATACAACCGCAGCAACCGGAAAAGGGTTTGCAATTGCTTCTGCAGCATTGACTTCATTGGCACTATTTGCTGCTTATGTGACTTTTACAGGAATTGATGGAATCAACATTTTCAAAGCGCCTGTATTGGCTATGTTATTTTTAGGTGGAATGGTTCCGGTCGTTTTTTCTGCATTGGCAATGAATTCTGTAGGAAAAGCCGCGATGGACATGGTATATGAAGTTCGTCGCCAGTTCAAAGAAATTCCCGGGATTATGGAAGGAAAGTCAAAGCCCGATTATGGAAGATGTGTTGAAATTTCAACCAAAGCAGCCTTAAGAGAAATGATGTTGCCTGGAATTTTAACCATTGGATTCCCGATTGTAATTGTACTGATAGGAATGTTGGTTTACAGTGATAATAATCAATTGGTTGCCGAAATGTTAGGAGGTTATATGGCAGGTGTTACCGTTTCAGGGGTACTTTGGGCCATATTCCAAAACAACGCCGGGGGTGCCTGGGACAACGCGAAAAAATCATTCGAAGCGGGAGTTGAAATCAACGGAGAAATGACTTACAAAGGGTCAGATGCACACAAAGCGGCTGTAACCGGAGATACGGTAGGGGATCCTTTCAAAGACACTTCCGGACCTTCAATGAATATCTTAATTAAATTAACTTGCTTGGTAGGATTGGTGATTGCGCCAATTTTAGGAGGACATACTTCTGAGTCAGATGTAATTGTAAATAATGAAACACAAACAGAAAATGAAGCGTATGTTGAAACTTTGGATGCCGATGGGAACTTTGTTTACAATTTAGGCGAAATCCAAACCATTACGCTTCCTTCAGGTAAAGAATTAAATGTAGGAAGTTTTTCAACCGAACAGAAATTACATCGTTTTTTATCTGATCCTCAGATTCAAAACACATCAACTAAAAAAGGAGATGGATGGAAATGGATTCCTTTGGATAGAATAAGCTTTAAATCAGGGTCTGCGGAATTAATGCCGGCTTCTAAAGAACAGCTTCACAATATTACTGCATTGATGGAAGAGTATCCAAATGCAAAAATCAAAATCGGAGGCTATACAGATAACACAGGATCTGATGATGTAAACCTGAAAATATCTACCGAGCGTGCCAATATCGTAAAAGCATCTCTTATGAGAATGGGGATTGATGGCAACCGAATGCAATCGGAAGGTTATGGCGCCCAACATTTTATTTGTGAAGCCAATGACACGGATATCTGTAAGGCCAAAAACCGAAGAGTGGACATCAAAGTTGTTTCGAATTAATTGAATACTACCATAAAAATCGAAAAGCAGTCCATAACCGGGCTGCTTTTTTTGGTTACAGAATTATTCAAACCCAATTTTAAAATACGGATTTCAAATTTCGTAAAACGAATAAATGAGACTTTTGAAAATTTATATAGATTCCTACAGAGGACTTTCAAGTGAAAGCTGGATGCTGGCGCTGGTGATGCTCATCAACCGTTCAGGTTCCATGGTGTTACCCTTTCTGGGTATTTATATGACCCATCACTTAGGGTTCAGTTTGAAAAACACCGGATTGGTTTTAAGTTTTTATGGGATCGGTTCGGTAGCCGGTTCCTGGTTGGGCGGAATGATTGCCGATAAAATCGGGGAATTCAAGGTTCAGTCGACCAGTTTATTGTTAAGTGTCCCGCTGTTTTGCCTGATTCCTCTTTTTAAAACGGAAGTCGGTCTGGCTATTATCATCCTTATACAAAGTACCGTGAGTGAGGCCTTTCGGCCTGCAAATTCCGTTGCCATTACCCGTTACGCAAAAAAAGGAAATATCACACGTTCATTTTCATTAAACCGTATGGCAGTGAATCTGGGGTTCTCCATTGGCCCGGCCCTGGGGGGTATTTTATCGGCCGTATCTTATAACTTTCTTTTTTACTCCAATGCTTTGGGCGCCTTGCTCGCCGGAATTACTTATATCTGGTTTTTCAAAAACCGGACGCACCGAAACCGCGAAATAGAGCCGTCTGAACTTGGTCAAAATTCCGTTTCTCCTTATCGGGACTGGAAATTCATGCTGTTTGCTTTCCTTTGCCTGCTGTTTTCTATCTGTTTCTTTCAGATTCTTAATACTTTGACTCTATTTTACAAAGAAGAAGCAAATCTCTCCCAACAAACTATAGGATATATTTTGGGGTACAGCGGACTCATCATTGTAATTCTGGAAATGCTGTTGGTGCAGATTGCAGAAAAGAAATTCCGACTGAGATTCACCTTGTTCATAGGGACTTTCCTTTGCGGTATTTCCTTTGCTATGCTGGGATTTAATTATAGTTTGGGCTTTTTGGTCATTTCCATGACCATTCTGTGTATAGGAGAAATCTGGACGCTTCCCTTTATGTCAACCGTAACTGCACTCCGATCAGGCCCTAATAATAAAGGGGCTTATATGGGTCTTCTGGGAATCGGATTTTCACTGGCTTTCATCATCACACCTTCTTTGGGAACCTTGATTGCACAGGAATTTGGTTTTAAAGTATTATGGATTGGAACCGGAATCCTGATGACAATTGCTGCTACAGGGTTTTATTATATCATTCCCTGGATGCTGGGTGATAAGCAGAACGAATCCGATATGCTTTAAACGGTGAAATTTAATTTTCATTTTAACAGGGTGAAATAGTTAATAATTATCTAAACCTCACAGGTTTTCAAAACCTGTGAGGTTTTTTTGTAATTTTGCAGATTCAATGAAACGAATATGACAAAAGACGGAAAACTGGAATTGATGGCACCCGCCGGAAATTTCGAATCACTACAGGCTGCCCTGGACAACGGAGCCGATTCGGTTTATTTTGGGGTGGAACAATTGAATATGCGCGCACGTGCTTCAATTAATTTTACCATGGATGACCTTCCCGAAATCTCCAGACGTTGTAAAGAACTGGGTGTAAGAACTTATCTTACATTGAACACTATCATTTATGACCATGACCTTTCTGTCATAAAAACATTGATTGACAAAGCAAAAGCAGCCGACATCACCGCGGTAATCGCGATGGATCAGGCGGTAATTGCGTATGCGAGACAAGTGGGAATGGAAATCCATATTTCTACACAAATCAATGTAACCAACATTGAAACTGTAAAATTCTACGCCATGTTTGCCGATACGATTGTATTGAGCCGTGAGCTGAGTTTGAGCCAGGTGAAAAAAATTACAGAACAAATTAAAAAAGAAAATATATGCGGCCCTTCGGGGAATTTGGTGGAAATAGAAATTTTCGGTCATGGCGCTTTATGTATGGCGGTTTCAGGTAAATGTTATCTGAGCCTGCACTCCAGTAATTCATCGGCCAACCGCGGTGCCTGCAAGCAAAACTGTCGTAAAAAATATACGGTCATCGACCAGGAATCCGGATTTGAAATCGAACTGGACAATGAATACATGATGTCACCGAAAGATCTTTGTACAATTGACTTTCTGGATGAAATCGTCGATGCCGGTATCAAAGTATTGAAAATTGAGGGACGCGGACGTGCACCCGAATATGTTGCAACCGTTATCCGTTGTTACCGCGAAGCGATTGATGCCATTGCCGACGGAACTTTCTCAAAAGAAAAAACCGATTATTGGATGACCTTGTTGCAAACTGTTTACAACAGAGGTTTCTGGAGCGGTTATTATTTAGGGCAAAAATTAGGTGAATGGTCACCTGCAAACGGTTCTATGGCAACCCAAAAGAAAGTTTACATAGGAAAAGGAAAACATTTCTTTCCGAAAACCAGTATAGGTGAATTTCTGATTGAAGCTTATGACTTGAAAATAGGTGATAAAATCCTTGTTACAGGCCCCACGACCGGCGCCAAAGAATCAACTGTTTCTTCTATGATGGTGGAGGATCTGATTTCCGAAACGGCCAAAAAAGGAGATAATATCACCATTCCGATTGATTTCAGAATCCGGCCTTCCGACAAATTGTATAAATTGGTAAAAACGGAATTTGCGGAAGCATAATCAAATCCTTCGTGTCCTTTGTGAAAGATTTAGTGAACTTTGTGGTTAAATACAGGAAATGATCATAATTACCTTACAAAGAGACAAATGCATTGGCTGTAATTACTGTGCCGAACTGGCGCCGGAGAAATTCCGGATGTCCAAAAAGGACGGGAAGTCCGTTTTGCTGAAATCCATCGATAAAAAAGGGTTTCACACGTTGAAAGACCCCGACCATGGTATTTTTGAAGATTGTGAACGTGCTGCAAAGGCTTGTCCGGTTAATATCATTTCAGTCAAGGAAACCTAATAGTTATTCCTATTTTAAATAATTTTTTCTTCGGAAGCGATTCATAATAAGGATTTTGTGTCATGACCCTTACTGATTCCAGTCAATCGTATCAGATTTCGTATTGTTCACATTTTGGATTGGGTCGCTGTATCCCGATTCCGAATAATCATAATCAAAGGTTCCTCCCATACTTTCATAAGAATTGAATCCGGTTTGGGAAGAGCAATCCCATCGCTGGTCTATATCTGCCGGTTTATCAAATTTATCTGAAGGTAGTACTCCGAAATCTTTTCCGTTTTTGTAAACACTTTGCATATAATAGGCCCAAATGGGCAACGCCATTGCGGCTCCCTGCCCGCGCGCAATTCCACGAAAGTGCGCAGAACGATCTTCACATCCCACCCAAACACCCGTAACTAGGTTAGGTGTAATTCCAATGTACCATCCATCTGATTGGTCGTTGGTCGTCCCCGTTTTACCGGCTATTTCACTGGTTAATCCATATCTTGTCCTAACCCAACTACCAGTACCATGATCCGTTACACCCTTCATCAAATCAATCATGGTATAGGCTACATATTCATTAATTACTTCACGTGTTTCAGGCTTGTAGTCTTTAATGACCCGGCCGGTTTTGTCTTCAAGCCTTACAATTAATTTGGTTTTGATGTAAATTCCGTGATTGGCAAAAGTGCTCATAGCACCCACCATTTCATAAACCGTTAAATCGGCAGACCCGAGGGCAATTGTATAATCTTTCGGAATAGGGCTTTCAACTCCCATTTCTTTTGCGAGTTGTATAACGGGTTCTACGCCGGTTTGGACAATTAAGCGTGCGGTTACGACATTTGTTGATTTTGCGAGTGCAGTCCTTAAGGACTGAGAACCACCATAACCTCCTCCGGCATTTTTAGGTCTCCAGTTTCCAACTTGGAAAGGAGCATTGGACACCATATGGCATGGCGTATAATTCATCTGGTTAATGGCGGTTACATACACAAATGGTTTGAATGTAGAGCCGACTTGTCTTTTTGCCTGTTTTACGTGGTCAAATTTGAAATAATCCCAGTTAATTCCACCTACCCATGCTTTAATGGTTCCGTCTTTCGGGTCCATGGACATCATCCCGGCCTGTAAAATATGTTTATGGTATCTGATGGAGTCCATTAGTGACATATCTTTTTGATATTCCACTCCATCCCATGTAAATATTTTTACGGAATCTCTCTTACGGTTAAATTCTGCGAGGATTTCCTCATCGGTCTTATCAAGTGATTTCAGGTGTTTGTACAAGTCGGTGTTTTTCATGGCACGTTTCATGATTCGATCAGCCTGATCCTTTGAAATGCCATAAAAAGGAGCTTTCGGGTTGCTTTTCTGCTCAGCAAAAAATGTTTTCTGAATGGTTTTCAAGTGTTTTGCTACAGCGTCTTCGGCTAATTTCTGCAGGCGGGAATCAAGAGTTACATAAATTTTCAATCCATCTTTGTAAAGATTGTATTTTTTGCCCGTTTCTTCTTCAAGGCTATTAAGATACCCTTGGATTTCTTTTCTCAATTCATGTTTATAATATGCCGAATAAGATTCACTGATTGTATTGATTTCCTGTTTGTCAAGTTCAAGTGGCTTGTCTTTATATGTTTTTGCTTCATCGGCAGTCAGAGAACCGTATTTCACCATTTGATTCAAAACAACATTTCTTTCGTGTTTGGCGTCATTCGGATTTCTTACAGGATTAAAGGCAACCGGGTTTTTGAGCATCGCAATCAGCATAGCGCCTTGTTCTACGGTGAGCTTGCTTGTGGTTGTATTAAAATAGACCTTGGAGGCAAGTTCGATCCCGTTTGCATTGTAAACAAAATCGAATTTGTTGAGGTACATGGCAATGATTTCGTCTTTTGTATAACGTTTTTCCAGTTCAACCGCTACAACCCATTCTTTTATTTTTTGTTTGATTCGGCCAATGATATTTTGAGAGGTTTTTACGGTAAACAATTGTTTTGCTAATTGTTGGGTGATGGTACTGGCTCCTCCCGATCCACCGGCCGAGGTCAGGGCGCGGAGCGTGCTTCGAGGGTCAATCCCCGAATGTTTTCGGTAACGGACATCTTCTCTTGCCAATAATGCATCTACAACGTGTTTCGGAAGGTCATTATAGGTAATGGGAATTCGTTTTTCTGTTTCAAAACGATCAAGCAATACCTCGTCTGCTGAATAAATTTCAGATGATACATAAATGTCGGGGTTTTCCAGGTCGGCAATATCGGGCATCTCACCCAACAAACCGCGTGAGGTTCCCCAGAATAACATAAAAATCCCCAATATTCCTACTAAGAAAATTCCCCAAATAATGAAAAGCATTTTCTTAAGTGGAAACGGTTTTGATTGTTTACCTGATTTTGTTTTCGGGTTATTTTGTTTGTTCATGTTGCGATTTTTTGTCCACAATTAAACTTAAATCTTCAATTCCGGTTAAATTATCTTCACGCATTCCGTGCCAAACAGAGAGTTTATAGGTTCCTGTGTCTTTTAAAGAAACGTTTTCCCGGTACAAAAGGTATAATTCCTTCAAACTATTTCCTTTGCCGACCCATTCGCCATCTTGAAATGCCAGGTAATATTGCAAAGTATCAGTAAATTCTTCTCCATTTGGAGTTAAAAACCTGGTGAAAAGATACAAATTACTGTACGAATATTGATTATTGTTTCTGCTGAGAAGATAGAAATCATATTTTGCCGCCGTATCCTTTATTTCAAATTGGTAAACAACGGCAGAATCTTTGTCCCAGTTATCTTTTAAAGATACTTGTTTTTGATAAAAATGCGGTGAATCGCATTGTACAAAAAGCACAAAAGAAGCCAATATCAAAATCAAATGTTTAATTTTCATCTCTTCTGTTTTGCGGGCCACGCTTATTTCTTTTTTTATAGTTGGACTTATTTGATTTTTGCTGTTTACCATCAGCTTTTACATTCGGTTTAGAATCTTGTTTAGAAACAGGTCGCTTTGTTTTTTGTGCGTCCGGCCTCTTGTCATCCCTAACTTGTTTTTCCGTGTTTTTTTGTTTCAGGTTTCTTGGTTTGTTTTTTCTATTTCTGTTTCTGTTTTTCCGTTCGAAGCGTTCCAAGGAATTTTCCCCGATAACATCCACAGATTCTTTTTTTGTTTCAACCAATTCCTTTGCGAGCTCTTCCAGAGGAAGGTTTTTTTGCCCTGTATTGCTTATTGAAATAAATTCTTTGGATTGATCCAATGTGAATTTGAACCATGTAAATCCACCCTCGGCATAAGTATACCAAATTTCTTTTTTGAAAACGTCAATTTTCACACAATTGGCTGTGCCTTTTTCGGTTTCAAAAGTAGTTTCCATTGGAGGAAATGAGTCCAACGCATCCAAATAAGAGTCCAACTCATAATTAAGACAGCATTTTAACTTCCCACACTGGCCTGCAAGCTTCTGCGGATTAATGGATAATTGCTGGTAACGGGCGGCGGCAGTGTTAACTGAGCGAAAATCAGTCAGCCAAGTAGAGCAGCAAAGCTCACGTCCGCAAGAACCGATTCCGCCGACTTTGGCAGCTTCTTGCCTGTACCCTATTTGTTTCATTTCAATTCTTACACCAAATGAAGCCGCATATTGTTTAATCAATTCACGGAAATCGACTCTTCCATCTGCAGTATAATAAAAAATGGCTTTATTCCCGTCTCCCTGGTATTCAACATCGGAAATTTTCATTTCCAATCCAAGATTGACTGCAATCCGGCGAGCCCTCATCATCGTCTCTTGCTCTTTTTCTCTAAAGCTATGCCAGGTTTCAACATCTTTCTCGTTTGCCTTTCGGTAAACCTTTTTTACATCTTCAGAATCTTCGGTCAGTTTTTTTTTCTTCATTTGAACCCTGACCAATTCACCTGTCAGCGTAATTACACCAACATCATGCCCCGACTGGGCTTCTACAGCAACAATATCACCAATGCTCAGCGAAAGGTTATTACTGTTTTTATAGTATTGTTTTCTATCATTTTTAAATCTGACTTCTACACAATTGAACTCCAGTTGTCCATTTGGAAGACGCATATTGGAGAGCCAGTCAAATACGGGTAATTTACCGCATCCTGAATCAACTCCACATGCCCCATTGTTTTTACAACCTTTTGGCAATCCACTTGTTGAAGTTCCACAACTTCCACAACTCATATTCTACATTATTTCATCTGTTCTTTCTCGCTTGAATGGCCATTTAAATGGCCAGATGGAATTCATCACAAAGCATTCCTGTTGAACTCAACTTAATGCTATGGTTCATTTCCAACATACAAAGATAGGAATTTTTAAACGCAGGAATCGGAAAATATCAATTACCAAAAACCTCAGAAAAAGAATAGGTAGCGTCAAGCAAAATTCCTTTTTCGGTTTCGGTCACGGTAGCCAGCTCCCGGTAAGGGTCATGTTCAAAGAAAAATAGGTATTCTTCTTGAAAAGCTTTTTCCAAAAACTCGCCTTTTTCCTGTACGGTGAGCAAAGGGCGGGTATCGTACCCCATCACATAAATCAAGGGAATATGACCCACAGTCGCTACTAAATCTGCCACGTATACAATTGTTTTTCCTTTGTATTTGATTACGGGAAGCATTTGTTTATCTGTATGTCCGTTAACGAAAATAATGTCAAACCCAAGCGGTGAGCTTTGCAGATAATTTCTTTCAGAGGGAACATCTATAAAATTTAAATTCCCCGATTCTTTTATGGGAAGGAAATTTTCAGGAAGAAAAGAGGCTTTTTCCCGTGGGTTGGGTTTTGTTGCCCAATCCCAATGTTCTGAATTGCTCCAATACCGGGCGTTTTTAAAAGTTAGCTCATATCCGCCACGGCCTGAATCCCAGCTTACAGCTCCTCCGCAATGGTCAAAATGCAGATGAGTCAGGAAGACATCGGTAATGTCTTCTTTTGAAAAATTGTATAGGGCTAGTGAAGTTTCTAAATCATAATCCCCCCAGAGGTCATAAAATCCAAAGAATTTTTCTGACTGCTTATTACCGATCCCGCAATCAATCAAAATCAAGCGGTCTCCATCTTCAATCAGTAAAGCCCGCATGGAAAGCTCGATTTTGTTTTGACCGTCAGCCGGATTGGTCTTTTGCCAGATGCTTTTTGGGACAACCCCAAACATGGCGCCGCCGTCTAATTTAAAGTTTCCTGTTTCAATGGGATAAAGTTTCATTTTGTGTATGAAAATTAATTTTGTTCTACAATATTACGAAATTCGAAGTTTGAAGTTCGAAGTTCGAAAAAATTACTTCTAAATTTGTCCTATGCAAAAATATCTGATTGTCGGTTTAGGAAACATTGGAGAAAAGTACCGTTATACGAGGCATAATGTGGGTTTTTTGGCAGCGGAAGAATTAGTCAGAAAAATAGATGTAAAATTTTCCCCTTCCAATTTTGGAGAAATCGCTCAATTCAAATACAAAGCTCGCCCTGTTACGGTTTTAAAACCCAATACTTATATGAACCTGAGCGGTGATGCAGTTCGTTTTTGGATGAACAAAGAAGGAATTCCGATTGAAAATGTTTTCGTCATAACAGACGATTTAAATTTGCCGTTCGGAACGGTCAGAATACGAGGAAAGGGAAGCGATGGCGGCCATAATGGACTGAAAGACATTCAAAATAAATTACAAAACCAAAATTACGCGCGTTTGCGTTTTGGTGTTGGAAATGAGTATGAACAAGGCAGACAAGTGGATTATGTATTGGGGACGTGGAGTGAAGAAGAGGTGGAAAAACTTCCCGAAAGGTTAAATTTTGTGGCTGATGCAATTTTATCCTTTATCTTTAGTGGATTAAGTAATACTATGAATAATTTTAATGGGAAATGATTTCTGAATAAATTAAGGATTGTAGATTCTATAAACGATAAATTAAAATTCAAATGAAAACAATATTTTTTATAACGACTTTTTTAATGGTTTTGGTAAGCTGCCAACCAAAGAATGAAACAGGGGAAATCATTTCTGTAAATGATGTTTCCAAAATCGATTTTGCAGATGAGGACAATGTTTTGCTGGACGTTCGTACACCGGAAGAATTTAACGCAGGAAACATTCCGAATTCGGTCAATATTGATTATAACTCGGAAGAATTTGATTCGTTGATCCAATCCTTGGATCCAGATAAAACTTATTATGTTTATTGCCAGGCTGGTGGAAGAAGCACCAAAGCTTGCTCAAAACTTCAGGATGCCGGACTTAAAAATGTCGTGAACCTGAGTGATGGCTACAAAGCATATAAAAAATAATCCCTTCGAGGGCCTCAGGGAACTTATCAGCACATCAACAAAATGCAGCAACCCAACCCCGCAATATTAAAAGAGCTTATTACCACTCAAATGCCTTTTGGAAAATACAAGGGTTCAAAATTGTGCGATTTACCGGTTTATTACCTCGAATGGTTTGCAGCCAAAGGGTTCCCCCAAGGAAAGCTCGGAATGCAGCTGGCTACACTTTTTGAAATCAAAACCAATGGATTGGAGGAGATTTTGATAGGGTTGAAACGGCTTCAATAATTTATTTATACATAAAGCTTCCGTTCCCGCATTTACAAAATTAAATCAAAAAAGTTCCTGATTTGGGAACTTTTTGTATATTTGTAAATCAGATTCCAATGAAATGGAGAGAATTTTTGCAAAAAGTACGTTAAGGGAATTTTGGGAAGAACACACGGATGCTGAACAATACCTGAAAACATGGTACAATACTGCAAAAAACTCCGATTGGAGAAGTCCAAAAGATGTAAAAGAAACCTATGCAAATGCTAGCATCTTAAAAAATGGACGGGTTGTTTTCAATATCAAAGGGAATCATTACAGACTGGTTGCGAAGTTCAACTTTGAAAAACAATGGATTTTCATCCGTTTTATCGGCACTCATCCGGAATATGATAAAATTGATGCAGACACAATTTAAAAAAGAGAATTATGAAGATTAAACCCATAAAAACAGGAGCCAATTATCAGGAAGCATTATTGCGGCTTGAAGAAATTTTTGATGCGGAAATAGGGACATCGGAAAGTGATGAAGCCGATATTCTGGGAGTTTTGATTGATGAATACGAAAAGAAATATTACCCGATTGAAGCACCTGACCCGATCGAAGCTATCAAAATCCGGATGGAAGAAATGCAGTTGAAACAAGTCGACCTAATTGATGTTATTGGCGGTAAAAGCCGTGTTTCAGAAGTCCTCAGCCGGAAAAGAAAACTTACTGTTGGGATGATTCGTAACCTGACAAAGAAATTAAATCTTTCGCCTGAATTACTGATTGGCGAATACTAAGCCGCTATCATTTATACATAGAGCTCCCATCCAAATATTCCCAAACTTTGTCCGGGAGCATAGGATGTACATTTTTCCTGTTTTTGACGGCGTTTCGGATAAATGTGGAAGAGATTTCCATAATCGGCGCATCAATAAATTGAAATTTCGGATGATCTGCCCATTCGCCTAACTCTGAACCAATCCTCGGATATACATAAACTGAATAATTTTTCAGAATCTGTTCATGGTTCTTCCATTTATGGAAACTTCTCAGATTGTCCATTCCCATAATCAGTGAAAAATCATGCTCGGGATATTTTTCTTTTAAAACAGTTAGTGTGTCAATGGTATAAGAAGGCTGCGGCAGACCAAATTCAATGTTGGAAGCACGCAGGTTCGGATAATCTTCAATCGCCAGATTCACCAGGTGCAGCCGGTCATAGTCATTGGCCAGTGTTGCTTTTTCCTTAAAAGGATTGTGCGGGGAAACCACAAACCACACCTGCTCAAGATCTGAATATTGCTGGATATGATTGGCAATCACCAAATGCCCGATGTGGACCGGGTTAAAAGAACCAAAATACAAACCGATTTTCATATTGCGAAGTTAGAAAAACTTCCATCATCCTTCATCCCTCATCCCTCATAATTTCGGAATCGCCTCAATCAACTCTTTGGTATAATTCGTTTTGGGATTTGCATAAATTTCATCGGCATCGCTTAATTCCATTTGTTCGCCGTGCTGCATCACCAAAAGCTGGTCGCTCATGTATTTTACCACCGCAAGGTCATGTGAAATAAAGATATAAGTTAAACCAAATTCTTCTTTCAGGTTATTGAGCAAATTCAGTACCTGCGCCTGAACCGAAACATCCAGTGCCGAAACACTTTCGTCACAAATGATAAACTTGGGATTTAGCGCCAATGCTCTTGCTATTCCAATTCGCTGGCGTTGTCCGCCGGAAAATTCGTGCGGATATTTTTTTAAGTCTGAAGAATTTAAACCGACTTTTCCCAAAAGCTCACCGGCTTTCTGCAGGCGTTCTTTTTGATTTTTGCCAATTGAATGAACTTTCATCGGAGCTGTCAGTATTTCACCGATATTCATCTTTGGATTCAAACTCGAATAAGGATCCTGGAAGATGATCTGAATATCTTTTCGCAGCTTCCTGATTTCATTTTTAGATAATTTTAGAATGTCTTTTCCACGATAAAAAATCTCACCTGCCGTTGGTTTTTCCAGCAATAAGACCGTCCGGCTCAAAGTCGTTTTCCCACTTCCCGACTCGCCTACCAAACCCAAAGTTTCGCCAGGATAGACTTTAAAGCTTACATCATCTACCGCCTTGACCGAAATCTGCTCTTTTCCGAAAACGGAGGGTTTTGAATAAAAATATTTTGACAGGTTCTTTACTTCCAAAATGGGTGCCTCTTTATAAATCTTTTGATGGAAATTTTTTCGTTCTTCTGAGGTATAAATTTCGGACTGATAATTTTCATCTTTCAGATAATCCGAAATGGTGGGTAAATCCTTGTAACGAACATCCAGGCGGGGACGGCAGGCGATCAGCCCTTTGGTGTAGTTTTCTTTGGGACTTTCAAAAATTTCCCGGACACTTCCTTTTTCCACCACCTCTCCTTTGTACATGACCACGACTTCATCACATACTTCCGCAATCACACCCAGATCATGTGAAATAAAAATGCAGCTCATATCACTGTCCTTTTGCAGCTGTTTGATCAAATCCAAAATAGCCCGCTGAACCGTCACATCCAGAGCAGTTGTGGGTTCGTCCGCAATTAAAATTTTGGGGTTGCAGCTGATGGCCATAGCAATCATCACACGTTGCCTTTGTCCGCCTGAAAGTTCATGCGGATAAGCCTTGTACATTCGTTCCGGATTGGGCAAAAGCACTTTTTCAAATAATTCGATTACGCGTTTTTTTGCCCGAATTTTGCTCAGTCTCAGATGCAGCCGAATGGCTTCTTCCACTTGTTCACCACAGCGAATGCTCGGATTGAGCGAAGTCATAGGCTCCTGAAAAATCATACTGATTTCATTTCCACGGAATTTTCTTTTTTCTTCCGGATTTAGTTTCAGTAAATCAAGGGTTTGAGAACCGTGTTGAAACCGGATTTTGCTTTGCTCAGATACCTTGCCTGATTTTGGGAGAAGCCCCATTATAGCAAGGGAAGTAATAGATTTCCCGGAACCGGATTCACCCACTATACCGATGATTTTACCTTTCGGAACGGAAAACGAAATATCTTGGAGGATTTTATTTTCCCCGAATGAGAGCGAAAGGTCTTGTATGTCTAGAACGTTTGAATTCACTGTGTTGTCAATAAGAACTTTTAGGACTGATTAAAATTAACCAATTAAGCTTTTACAAATTAAATCAAAATTTACTTATTTGTAAATCAGGGAAAAAATTATATTTTTGCGTGAAAGGTTTTTGATATAAACTGAAGCTTTCGAGTTTCAGGTCAAAAGTAAACTTTGGTTTACAGGTTTCCAAAAAACATAATGAAACTTGCCTTGTAAAACATTATAAATGGATGCAGACCCGTTACTTTCCTTTATAGTTGCCGCCGGGGTGCCCGGTGGGGGAACTATTGCCCATGACATATCAATCTGGAAATTATTTTTAACTGTTTTTCTGGTGCTTTTAAATGGATTTTTCGTTGCAGCGGAATTTGCCATTGTAAAAATCCGTTCTTCCCAAATTGATGTCAGAACTGACTTGAGCCCCGGCATAGCCAAAACCGCCAAAACCATCGTAAATAATCTGGACGCTTATCTTGCCGCAACCCAATTGGGTATTACGCTGGCATCGCTTGGTCTGGGATGGGTCGGAGAAGGGGCTATTGCACCTATTGTTGTGAAAACATTTGATGCACTCGGATTGACCGGCCCTGAGTGGGTGGCAATTGCCAATAACAGTGCGATTTGGATTGCTTTTGCCGTTATTACCGTTTTGCATATTGTATTTGGAGAACTGGCCCCAAAATCCCTTGCCATACGATATCCTACCAATACTACGTTTTCAATTGCCTGGCCGTTACGCATTTTCTACATATTGTTCCGTCCGATTATTTGGACCATGAATGGTTTTGCAAATTTGATTTTGAAATTAATTGGCATCAAACCAATTCACGGTTCGGAAATTCATTCTGAAGAAGAATTAAAAATGATCATTTCTGAAAGCCAGGAAGGAGGGGCAATTGAGCAAACTGAACGCGATCTGATTCAGAATGTTTTTGAATTTGATGACAGGAGAGTAAGCAATATTCAGACTTTGCGTAAAAATGTGTCTGCAGTGGAAATCCATACCACGGTAAAAGAAGCGATGGATTTTGCAATCAATGAAGGATATTCACGTTATCCGGTTTATGAAGAATCACTGGATAATATAAAAGGAATTCTTTATACGAAGGACTTGATGAAATTAACACTTGAAAATCCCGATGAGACAAGTTTCCTGGGTATTTTGCGTAAACCTTTATTTATTTCGGAAAGTTCAAAAATTAAAAACTTATTGAAACAATTCCAGAAAAAACGCATCCAAATGGCTATTGTGACCAATGAAATAGGCGAATTGACCGGAATTGTGAGTATGGAAGATATTTTGGAGGAATTGGTAGGTGAGATCCAGGATGAATACGATAATGAAGATCCAATTGTAATCAATATTTCGGAAGGCGTTTATTCCGTAAATGCACACAGTAATTTGTCTGATATTAACCGACATTTACCGTACCGTTTTGAAGAAAGTGAGCATTATGATACGCTTTCAGGATTATTGGCCGAAACATTCCCTGACCGTGAAATAAAAGCAGGTGATATCCTGGATTTAGAAGATTATCAGGTGAAAATCATCAAAATGTACCGGAATTCTGTGGAACGTGCCGAATTGACTTTGACTCATTTAACAGACGAAGAGGAAACCGAAGGTTAATTATCCCGGAATTTTCAAAATGAGCTCAATTATTCCCTTTCCAATAGTTCTTCACCCCGGAATTTCCTAAAAATCTGTGCAACGGTCAGCACATCTTTTTCGCAGTAGGTCTTAATTCGTTCCAGGTCATGGTCGTCATAGTAAACCGAAGCGACCTGTGAGCCATCAATATCGTCTTTGGGAGTGGGAATTCCCAAAACGGCTGCCAATAAATTCAAGGAAGTATAATGTTTGTAATCTCCGAATTTCCATAATTCCATAGTGTCCAGATGTAGGATTTCCCAAGGTTTTTTGCCTTGGAGATTCAAAGAATCAGGTAATTCGATTCCGTTGATGATCATTCGTCTTGCCATAAACGGAAAGTCAAATTCTTTTCCATTGTGGGCACAGAGAATCAGATTGGAGGCGAAATATTTATCGGAAAGCATTTTTTTGAATTCATTCAGTATTTCGCTTTCATTGTCACCGTAGAAACTTTTGAGCCTGACTTTATTTTCGTCAGTAATGATTCCGCAGGAAATACAGATAATTTTCCCAAACTCTGCTAAAATCCCGGCGCGTTTGTCATAGAATTCTTCCGGTGTTTCATTTTCGGATAATTGTTTCTCGACTTTTTTTGCCCAAAGATTTTTCCATTCTTCCGGCAATTCCTGCCAGTTGGAAACTTCTGGAACGGTTTCTATGTCAAGAAACAGGACTTTATGGGACAGTATTTTTTTCAGCATTTTGTTGGGAGTTTAAGAGGTTGTTTTCTTTGAGCATTTTCATGACTTCGTCCACAAAGTAGTAAGTATCATTATCGAGAAATCCTTTCCCCATATTCCGATTGTCTTTTGTATGACCTAACCGGACAATAATCAAATTTTCACTTGGAATGACAATTACACGCTGACCCAAATGCCCCATCAGACCATAGAAATTGGGTTGATGTTCATAATCAGTCCAGATGGAATATCCATAACGTGCAGGCTCACCTTTGTTAAAAGCGGCATAATTAGGCGTTATCATTTTTTGAACGAAAGCCGAATCAAGGATTTGTTTTCCGTTCCAGTTTCCATTTTGGAGTAATAATTGTCCGAATTTAGCAAAATCCCGGACATTCGAATTGATACAGCAATAGGCTTTTTCCATTCCATCTTCACGATCCTTTGACCAGTAGGCATCATTTTCCATACCCATTGGTTGCCAGAATTCTTCTTGTAAATATTGAGAGACATTAATGCCGACAGCTCGCTGCAAAATAATTGCCAGCAGCTGTGTGTTTCCGGAAAGGTAATTGAAATGGCCACCGGGCTCTTCGATAAAATTCCTTTTCAACATTTGTTTTTCAATGTTGCTTCCATAATAAGCTTTGGCCGTAGGATTTAAAGGGAGATAATAATCTTCACTCCAATCATAACCGGAAGTCATTGCCGATAAGTCGCCAACGGTACATTTTTTTGCAAATTCATCATCTTTGAATTCAGGTAAAAAGTCGGTGATGGGCTGATCGAGTGATTTGATGTAACCTTGCTCTATGGCTTTTCCTAATAACATCGTTATTACTGATTTGGCCATGGAAAAAGAGTTTGTATTGCTTTCAGATGAATATCCGTCCCAATAATATTCCCACAAAGCCCTTCCATCTTTGACAACGAAAAACCCAATGGATTTAAAACGCTCGAGCTCGTTTTGAAGTGTATCGGTCAGCGGAATTTCATTGTACATTTCATCTTGAAACCAAGGCTGCGGAGTTTTGGAAAGAATGATATTATTATCGAAATCTTTGTAATCATCAATGTTAGCGGTATTATGGCCTTTGAGATAAGTTAGCTGAACTCCACGAATGATGTATTGATTTCCGGTAAGATATAAAAGCCCGATAATAATTAAAATAAAAACCCCTACAACTTGAAGAGTACGCAAAAGTATTTTCCTGAATTTAGACATACATTGTAAATATCAATGCAATTTAGAAAATTTATCCACTTATTGGAAGTTTTAATTTAATCTTCACATTATTTGAAAAAATCAGTCTTATATTTGGATTAATCATTTAATATTAACATTTAAAAACCATAAATCATGGCATTTGAATTACCAAATTTACCGTATGCGTTTGATGCATTGGAACCTCATATCGATGCAAAAACAATGGAAATCCATCATGGAAAACACCACAAAGCATACACAGATAATCTTAACAAAGCTATTGAAGGAACGGATTTAGCGGATCTTTCGATTGAGGAAATATTAGTAAAAGGAATCGATAAGCCGGCAGTAAGAAACAATGGCGGAGGGTTTTATAACCACAGTCTTTTTTGGGAGTGGATGAGCCCGGATGGAGGCGGAGAACCAACAGGGGAGTTGGCACAAGCCATCAACGATGCATTTGGTTCTTTTGAAGGGTTCAAAGATGAATTTGCCAAAGCGGCTTCAACCCGGTTTGGATCAGGGTGGGCCTGGCTGGTAAAAAAAGACGGGAAGCTGTCTGTTTGCTCAACGGCTAATCAAGACAATCCTTTGATGCCCGGTGTAGGGTGTGAAGGAACTCCTATTTTAGGACTGGATGTTTGGGAACACGCCTATTACCTGAATTACCAAAACCGTCGCCCGGACTATATCAACGCATTTTTTAATGTGGTGAACTGGGACAAAGTTCAGGATTTGTTCAACAATTAAATTTTATTTTGTACAAAATCCAACGTAAAAAGCAGAGGGAAATTCTCTCTGCTTTATTGTTTTAAGTCAAGACAATTGTATTTTTGAATCATGGGAAAAATTATTCTTGAAAACATCAGAATTTATTCCAATCATGGCTGTTTGGATGAAGAAGCTTTGATCGGCTCAGATTATTTGATTGACTTGGAAATTCATGCCGACCTTTCAAAGTCAGCACAAACTGATGAGTTGAGCGACACGGTGGACTATGTTCATCTAAATAGGATTGTAAAGGAAGAAGTTTCCACGCGGTCAAAACTATTGGAAAAAGTGGCAGACAGGGTATTGCAAAGAATTCAGAATGAGATTCCTATGGTGAGCTATGCCAAAGTAAAATTGTCCAAAATGAATCCGCCAATCGGGGGGAATGTGGAAAAAGTAAGTATCATATTGGAAAAGACATTTTAAGTTTAACCGAATTTTATATCTTTGCAATCCTGAATAAGGAAATGGTTCCGTGGCCGAGGGGCTTAGGCACAGGTCTGCAAAACCTGCTACAGCGGTTCGAATCCGCTCGGAACCTCTTAATTATAAAGCGATTAACTGTTTTGAGTTGGTCGCTTTTTTATATTTTAAATTGCGTAAGCCATGGTAATTACGCTGATTTTCAATCCGGGATTTTTTGAATGAATGACGTTGATGCAAGTTGAGAGTGTGGCGCCGGTTGTGAGAACATCATCGGTTAATATATAATGCCCTTCCCATTTTTTATCAGTTAAAGCAAAAGCATTTTGAATAGAATTCAATCGTTTTTCACGGTTTTTGAAAACCTGCGATGGATTGTTTTCAATCCGGATTAAAAAATCATCAATCAATGGAATTCCGGACTCATCAGCCAATAATTTTGCAAAGGGCATCACCTGATTATAGCCTCGCTTTTTTAATTTTTTTGGATGAATAGGGACGGGAATAATCCCTTGAAAGTTTTTTAAATTGATTTCTGACAAAGCTTTTTCGGCAAGGAGTGAACCGATTTTAGGCTGATTTTCATATTTCAAGTTATGCAACAGGCTTTGGGTGACATTGCCATGTTCAAAAAAGAGTAAACTGTAAGCAGACCGAATCCGGCAAAGATTATCTAATTTATGAAATGCAGGATTTTCTTTTCCCAATTTCCAATGGGTAAAGGGTAAATTGCCGGCACAAAGTATGCAAACAGGGTTTTCATTTGAAATAATAGAGTTGCAGCTTACACACCTTTTGGGGAAAAATAAATCAAAAACAGCACGTCCTGTTGTTCGGATTATTTCCATTAAATTTGTAACTTGGTTCAGACCTTGAAGATAATGAATAAAATCCGTGTAACAAAGTCTTTTAATTTCGAAACTGCACATGCGCTGTATGGCTACGACGGGAAATGCAAAAACATTCACGGGCATTCGTACAAACTTTTTGTGACGGTAAAAGGAATTCCGATTCAAGACAGTTCCAATCCGAAATTCGGGATGGTAATTGACTTTGGTGACATCAAGAAAATCGTGAAGACGGAGGTGGTCGATAAATTTGACCATGCAATTTTGCTGAATCTTAATTCTCCGCACAAAGAATTGGGAGAAAATTTAGCGAAAGAAGGACATAAAGTTATTTTTACGGAATATCAGCCTTCTTGCGAAAATATGTTGATTGACATGGTCAATCTCATCAGACCACAATTAAATAAAATGGTGGAGCTGCAGTCTATACGGCTTTATGAAACCGAAACATCTTATGCAGAATGGCTGGCGGAGGACAACAGGTAAATATTCAGCTTTCCACAGGAAAAAAAGTTTATTTCGCTTCAGATCAGCATTTGGGAGCGCCGGATAATGAACAAAGCTTAGTTCGTGAAAAAAGGTTCGTCAAATGGCTGGATGAAATTAAGCCGGATTGTCAGATTTTGTTTCTTTTGGGTGATTTGTTCGATTTCTGGTTTGAATACAAGCAAGTTGTTCCTCGCGGATTCGTGCGGGTTCTCGGAAAATTGGCCGAACTGGCCGATTCCGGAATTAAAATTTACTTTTTTACCGGGAACCATGATTTATGGATGCGGGATTATCTTGAGACAGAAATTGGAGCCGAAGTATTTCATGACCGGCAGCACTTTCAAATTAACCAATCAAAATTTTTTATTGCCCACGGAGACGGATTAGGCCCGGGAGACAAAGGATATAAACGAATGAAGAAATTGTTTCGCAACAAATTCGCTCAATTTTTATTTTACCTGCTTCATCCGGACTTTGCTGTATGGCTGGGCATTAATATGTCAAGAAAAAACAAACTGATTTCGGGTGATGAAGATGTGAAATTTCTGGGGGAAGAAAATGAATGGCTGGCGCAATATGCCAAAAGGAAACTGGAACAGGAACATTTTGATTATTTTATTTTCGGTCACCGGCATATGCCCTTGGAAATTCAGGTCGGAGAAAATTCACTTTACATGAATTTAGGTGATTGGGTCAATCATTTTACCTATGCGGTTTTTGATGGAAATGAATTGAAATTAGAAAGAAACATTTCCCAATAAGTCATCATAAACCATTAAGATTTCATTTCTGAAATAGAAAACAGCTACAAATGCCAAGAACCCCCAAAGGAAAAACTCTTTTACCCATTCGGTTTTTTGATATTGTGTGAATCTTCCTAGAAAAAGGGAAATTGGGAGACCTAACACAGCAAGATAACTGGTTTTTTCACCTGCAAATAATCCTAAAATAACAATCCAGTTAATGAAATATAAAAATGCGAGAAAGTAAAAATATCTTTTATTGATGTCTTGTGTAGAAGCGTGCGAAAGATGATCTATCCAGGAAATAACGATGAGTAAAATAATCGGAATAATACTCCAGATATGGTTTTGCCAATAATCAAGACAAAATGATGATTGGACAGTCTTTAGCCAGGAAAGTTCGTCAATCAAATATAAAATCTGGATTCCCAATGCCAGAGGAAGAGCAAACCCCAAAAGGAAAAGAACCATTACCCTTATATTCACAGACTGCATATAGAGATAATTGAAAATTAAAAATCCGGCCAAAAAAACGGCGGGGGGATAAAAGAACCCGGCTATACTGAGCATGATCCCAATATCAAAAGCATAATTTTTATTTTCCGGATTTCTTTCTGCTGCCAGCAGTCGCCAGAAAATAGCAGAGGTAAAGAACAGACAAATCGAAATTTGAAAATTCAGGGCGATTTCTGAAAATGCCAACATCCAAATTAAAAAAAACCATAAAGGAATGCCGGGAGATTTAAAAAAAGCGGAAGAAATAAAGAAAAGATAGGTTAAAATCAGGGTTAGAATAAAAAAGATTATCCCCCATATTTCAGCCCAGCCATGGATGTGAGACATTAATTTAAAAGAAAACAGGATAAAAAAAGCGATTCCTAAAATAATTTGTGCTAAAAATGATTTTGCAGAAAGTGTTTTTGCCAACATTTTTTATAACTTTGTCCTCACAATTAGAAACAAAGATATGGGTTTAATTACAGATATAATATTTGGGTTCGCATATTTATGCAAATGGACATTTGAAAACCTTTTGGTTCCCATCGGGCATTCTTTTGACTGGATTTTATTTGTTGTCGGAATGGGATTGCTGGGTTGGTGGTTGTATAAGCTTGCTCAGTTTGGAGACGAAAACGAGAAAGATTACGAAGGCTGGTAGTTAAAAATATACAAGCCTTCATCAAAATAATTTTCCTGCAAAGAGTTCTATTGCTTTTTGCGGGATTTGTTTTTTGCTTTGGTTAAGCATTAAATTGCATTTTCATCTCCGAAAATCATCAGCTTTCCTGTTTTATAAATAATAAAAAGGTCTAAGAGGAATGACCAATTCCTAACATAATAAATATCTGTCCTGATGCGCATTTCCATGTCCTTATCTGTGTCTACAGCACCTCTATAACCTTTTACTTGGGCAAGCCCCGTGATGCCTGGTTTTACGTAATGTCTGAGCGCATATCTTTTAATGATTTCCGAATAGGATTCATTTTCTGAAACCATGTGTGGGCGAGGTCCTACAATGGACATTTCACCTTTTAATACGTTGATGAACTGCGGTAATTCATCTAAGCTTGTCTTGCGTAAGATTCTTCCCAGTTTGGTAACGCGGGGATCATCTCTTTCGGTTGGTTTTCGATTATTTTCTTTATCAGGGCGCATGGTACGGAATTTAAGACAGTCAAACTCTTTTCCGTTTAAACCGTTGCGCTTTTGTTTGAATAAAATGGGGTTCCCCTGTGAAAAATAAACAGCCAATGTTAAAACGGGAAGAAGCCACCACAGAAGGAGAATAAATAGGACGAGGGTAAAGCCAATGTCAAATGCTCTTTTCAAAAATTGGCTGATGGCATTGTCCAGCGGGTATTTTTTGTAGGTAAGAATGGGAAATGAATCAAGGTAATTGATTTCCAGACTTTGTTTAAGTTCTAAAGATGAACTGGGAATAAATCCCGTGGGGATGTATTTGTCTTCCAAAATGTTGGTTACACGGTTTACCATTTCATCATCCATTCCATTTCCCAAGGAAATATAGGCAAAGTCAATTTCGTTTTGAGATAAATATTGATTCAAATGGTTCAGGTCCAATAAAGTCTGATTTTCCCCGGGATTTTTTACAACAAATATATCTTTTACCCGAAGGCCGAATTCAGCCTTTTTGGAAAGTAATGCTTCCAACCCTTCGGAATTGTCATTATAGCCTATTAAGATTACACTTCGGAGGTTGTATCCTTGTTTACGGTAGAGCTTGAGAAAGTTATAAATGGCAAATCTGCTGAGAAGCAAATAGCCGAAGAGGATAAGCAGGAAGTAGGCAGATTCTTTGGAAGAATATAAGCTTTCTTCTTTTCCACCGGAAATGGCAAATAGGACTACCGCAAATAAAATAACCTGAAAAAAAATCTTTTTGGAAATTTCCAAAAACCGTGAGAAACGAAACCTTTTGTACAGCCTTACCTGACTTGCCACCAGCAACCAGAACAAAACGACCAAGAATAGGGATTTGTACTGTATATTGGCAAAAACGGATAATCCATGTAATGATCTCTCCCAACTTGGGTCATGAATAAAAAGAAAAAGGAAAAACAAACTGATTAAAATAAGGAGGTCAGCAATTGCAAGGAAGTATGGGAAATAAGGAGAATACCGAGTTTTAGACATTGTTCAATAATTTCAGATTTATATTCACCGTTATTGCTTTTTCTATCTCAGAGCTTTTCCTAAGGACAAAGATAATATTTTGATTTATAGTAACGATTAGAAACAATAGTATAAATTTGCTGTTATGCCGAAAAGAATTAAGATAATGCATGTTCTTCATGCGGTGGGAGGTGTAGATGTATATCTACGATTGCTTCTGAAATATGTAGATATGGAGAAATTTGAATTTATTATCGTTCATGGAACAAATGATACAGAGATTCCATATTTAGATAAGAGCGGAGGCGTTATAAAGGAATATAAATTATCAGTTCAACGAGAGATTAATCCGGTTTTAGACTTTAGAAGCATTAGGGAATTAAGAAAGATCCTTGATCAGGAAAAGCCGGATTTAATTCATGCCCATAGCGCAAAAGGAGGAATTATTGCCCGTTCTGCAGCTATTTTAAAGAAAATATCGGTTTTGTATACGCCACACGCTTTTTCTTATTTAAGCGCCGAAACCGATATAAAAAAGAAATTATTCAAAGGGATTGAGAAGATTTACAAAAATTCGGGAAATTTTATTTTGGCAACATCACCTTCAGAAGCAAATAGGGCTATAGATGAGATAGGTTATAAACCCGAGAAGGTTTTGGTTTTCAATAATAGCGTTGAACCTGTCTGCTCGAATGAATTCAATAATCAAACGACTAGGTTTGAATTACCTGAGGATTATATTTGCTCCATCGGCCGGCCGTCTTATCAAAAAAATATAGAAACGATGGTTGAAGTTTTTAAGCGAGTGAAAGAACAGCTCCCCGGTTTGTCATTTGTACTGATGGGAGTGGGATTCCATGCTCCAAATGAGAAGGAAGTAAAACAGCTTATTAAGAAATATAATCTTCAAGATGATTTTATTATGCTTCCTTGGGTAAGCAGAGAAGAAATTTTCCCAATCATAAAAAAATCAAAATTTTATGTTTCTACCTCACGGTATGAGGGTTTACCATATTCTATTATTGAAAGCCTGGCGTTAGGAAAAGCTTGTGTCGTTTCCGACTGTGACGGGAATCGTGATTTGATAAAAAATGACTTTAACGGAAAAATTTACCAATTGGAAAAACTTATAGATAAAATGCCGACAGGAATAATCCAATTACTTCAAAACTCCGAATTGAGGAACAAATTTGAACAAAATGCTTACATTTTATTTGAACAAAATTATAACATTGAAAAAACAATAAGGCTTCTTGAAGAGATTTATGAAGAAGCTTCTTCCAAATCTTGAGAGAGAAAGCAACTGAATATGTAGATAACAGCAAACAACATGGCACCCATTTGCCGGCTCAACATATTCTCCAAAATACAGAATAAAAATACAGAAAAGAATAATCCAAATCTTAAAAAGATATTTTTTGTTTCCCAAAACCAATTCCAGAAAAATAAAATAAATACGAATGGAGTCAATATGCCTGAAGCAAGATAAAAGTTAAAAAACTGGTTATGTGTATTAAACCTACTCTCTACAAACCAATTCCTCTGATCGTTATTTAAAAACCCCGGCTTTTCTTTATAGCAGTTGATAAGCTTCTCTTCTGTTTGTTTAAATCCGGAACCAGATAGAACAACAGATTTGTCGCTTGACAGTATCTTAACACAATTCCAAATATGATAACGAGGTTCCATTTCCATAGCTTTTGTGACCGAGATCTCTTCTTGCTTGAAGCCCATGAAAAACCTGTTTTTGACATTGTCGTTAAAATAAAGCAACGTAGGGACAATCAGTATAAGTACTCCTATGACCAGTAAAATGATTTTTTTTTCTTTTAAATAAAATATGGAACTAAACAACAGCGTAAATAAAGTTAACAATGATAATCGGGCAGAAATGACAATAATTATAAGTATAAAAAAAACCGAAGTAAACCAAAATAAATATTTTAAATTAGACTTATATGATTTTGATAAGTAGAAACCCAGGATTGTAGCTATTACATAAACAAAACCCATATAAGGACGGTCACCTAGCAGGATTGCGTTAATGTCCTTTCCTACAGCAAAGTCAAAACCGCCTGATTGATTAACGAAAATCAATATGTTGATGCTTGACCACATAGCCAGTAAAAACGCGCCAATCAAAAATCCAATCATTGGAAATTTATATTCTTTAATAGGTAATGCAAGTAAAATAATGACAGGAACTAAAATGAGCCGGCTGATAAATTTAAAGTCATCCCATCTTTGAAAAACCAATGTTTCGATTAATACCAAAGTGATTAAAGTCACAAAAGAAAAAAGTACATGCTTGTTAAGCTTTTGGAAATCCGATTTTTTTAATACAAAAGGAAAAATAATCAGGTTTAAAAGCATTATGATATTCGGAATTGCCTCTCCTAAATCAGTAAAAGGAATTGCCGCGCAAAAAATTGAAAATGTAGCTGAATATACTAAAGGCAAATTTTTCATGCTCTTTGGAAGGTTCTTTTTAATTTAGTCGTAGTCTCCCGAGACAAGATTAAAAGCAGGGGGTTTATGATCAGGCCGTAAATCGGGTACAACCCCAGGTAAAAATTATCCCAAATGATGTTGATACGGTTTTTAACCTGGAGTTTTCTTTTTTTTGTGGAAATGGAATTTTCATCCATGCTATAATTTAACAATGCATCAGGCAGGTTTCCAACTTCAAAATGCTTCATCACCTGGAAAAAATAAGCATAATCTTGTGCAGCTTTGGCGTATTTTTCCGGGTAGAACCCTACTTTGTCAAAAATTTCTGTACTAAAAATTACTGTTGGGTGGATAAAACGGTTATTTATGTACATCTTCTTTTCAATCTCATCATGAGAAACCGGGTGTTTTAACACAAATAAAAGATTCCCTTTTTCATCTACCATATTGGCCCAAGTTCCGAGCAATTTGATATTAGGATGTTTTTTCAGGTAGTCAAATTGTTTTTTGTATTTATCTTTTTTATTTAAATCACCGGAGTCAAGTCTTCCTACCCATTTATAATCCATTTCTTGGATTTTTCTTAATCCGTGATTCAAAGCATGTCCAATTCCTTTATTTTCAGTGAGGTATTCAAAATGCAAAGTTCCATTTTTATAATTTTTCTTTAGCCCCGGTTCGTTGGGTTTTACATTACTTCCATCGTCCACTACCATAACATCAACATCGAAAGGTTCCTCTATGGACATAATAGTATGCATTAGCCCATCAGGGTTATTAAAGTGTGGAATTAAAACAATTAATCTTTTCTTTTCAGCCATTTCAGCTCGGATTAAGTACGGTGTTTGATTAGTTTAGCAGGGTTTCCGGCCATAACAGAATTGGGGGGAACATTTTTCAAAATAACAGATCCCGCCCCAATAATAGAGTTGTCGCCTATTTTTATATCTCCAATAACCAAACTGTTAGGATATATAGTGACATTATTCCCGATTTCCGGATATTTTCCATTTAAGAAATCAGAAGTATCTTTGGTGCCGATGGTGACGTTTTGGTAAATTTCACAATTCACTCCCATTTTGACTTTCATCCCGATTACAATTCCCACAGGATGTGGAAACCTTGTCTTTGCTTTATATAATTTGTAAATACCAATGGTCAGGTGATTGGACAAATAAAGCTTTATGGTCTGATAAAGCAATATGCTCGCCGTCATTTCTACAAAAAATAAATATATGCCCTTTAGCCCCCTTTTCATTTTAAATTATTTTATGCTTCCGGCATTTGATGTATCGGTACAAAGTTTCATAAGCAAACGAAAGTACAAAAATAAAAGCAATTATGGAAGCGGAAGTACTGTCCAGGATTTTATAAAAAAGGAATATGCCTCCAATATAGAAAATACCTGAATACAGCATGCTTTTCAAAACATCTTTGTCAAATCCATGAACAATCAGGCAGTTTCTTCCTAGGAAAGCGCCGAGTACCTGAACCGGAACAGAGAAAATGACAATTTTTAGAATGCCGGTTGCTTCCAACATATCTTTTCCCCCCAGTATTTGAACGATTAATGGCGCAAACAAATAAATAACGATTAAATAGCCAATTGACAACCCACAGCTTATATAAATCATTTTAAGTAAAAACGCTTTGTTCTTTTCCCGGCTCATCTTGGGGAAAACGGCAATTCCCACCAGCTCCAAAAAGGAGCTTCCCAACCTTGCAACTTTCAGCGCAAGGTCAAAATAGGCAACCTCACGGTATGAAAAGAAAAATTGCACGAGTATAATATTCAAATTGTATTTCAGTGTATTGGCACCATAAGCAAATGCCATTACATATGCTTTTTTGGTATAATCTTTTAGAACGGGAAATGAAACAAAAGAATACCGGATTCCTTTTTTATAAACAATAACTTGCGAAATAATTCCGGCTACGACGGCGCCAATTCCGTTAAAAACAGGCACCAACAGATAGTCATTGTCTTCTTTGACAAAAATGAAGATGAACGAAAATAAAATAACCCGGCTTATAAGGGTAATAATTGTAATAAATTTCATTTCCTCAATTCCCTGAAAATAGTGCGTTGGAAAAATGAGCTCATACACACAAAGCCATAAGGTCAAAAAGTATAACAACTTATACTCCTTGAATTCAGGAATCATGAAAATGAAAATAGCCAAAACAGACACCGAAATCAAGAAGAGCAGGAATTTTATGATGTAAACGCTGCTCATAATTTCATTCAGTTTTTCCGGAGAATCACGGTGGATGCTTATTTCTTTGGTTGCTGTTACGGTAAATCCAAAATTGATCAGAACGACGAAATACCCCAAAACCGTCTGGCTATAGATGACCAACCCATAGGTGTGGCTGCCGAGAGTCCTTAACAAATAAGGTAGAATTAGTAAAGGTAAAACTAAATTCAACAATTGTAAAACAGACAGATAAGAGAAGTTCTCAATGAGTTTGATGTTCCTTTTCAATGTCTGTAAAAGTGATTTCATTTTGTTAATTTAATACTTAGAAAGAGTATTATTGTTTTAAGATTGCTTTATTGAGCAGTGGAGAGATGTTATTTGATTTGTATGTGTCAAAGTTATAATACATTGGAAAGTTTGTTGAATCTAAAACCACAATATTTAATCCTCTTTTGTTAAAAGAACGTTCAACTCCGCCAACAACTATACTCGAATAATTACCAAAGCTATAGCCGGCAGAGGCTATTTTCTGTATATTGAATTTACGTAAGATAGAATTGTTTTTAACTATAATGGCGTTTTTATTGTCAATTTTCTCCAATAAGACTGTGCCTCCTGACATAAGCGCAACATAAGATCCTCTTTTTTCTAAATTCTTGATGTTTATGCCACGTTGAGATAATGCTTTATGGTCATCTTGTGTCAGCCCCGTTGTAGCTTCGTCTTTAGCGGAAATAACTATTACATTTTGTTTATTTTTTTTTATAAATTCTGTTAGGTTATAGTCATTCAATTCTTTTAATGGAGAAATAGAGTATAAATCATTTGGAACCATTTCTGTAAATTTTACAGGAAAATAAATTTCGGATGGCAATGGAGTTTTATCCAACCATTGAAGGTATTGTATGTCAGATTTTTCAATAAATTTTTTATAGTTAATAGTTTGCCTTCCATTGTAATTATAAAAATTTTCATAGGGTAAAAAGATACTTGCGCTTTTTGGGGTTTTGAGGTTATAGGTAGTTAATTCAATATATGGGTTTAAATGCGTGTCAATGATTAATTTTTCATAGGTGTTTAACGCTAAAAATAGACATAATATAAAAACGATCCCTAATCCGGTATTTCTTCTTTTGGTATTTAAAATTGAATCAAAGGAGGCGGCAATAAAGAGAGATATAAAGAAGAATAAGGGAATATAGTAAACCAAAATATCTGCAATATCATATTTCAAGCAAAAAAGAAATTGAGAAATAGTCGCAATTACAAGAAAACCTAATATATGGACATTCTGATTTGCTCTTTTTTTATTAAAGATAAAAAACAATATTGCTGTAACTATTGGTAAACCATAGCTTTTCCATAGTTCAACAATGATTTTTGTAGATAGTTCAAAATAAATCTTATCAAAAGTTTGTTTTTCTTTTAATTCTTGCCGGAACTCACCACCGGTTATGTAATCAATAAAATGGGGAAATGAAGGATTTCTGCCTAGAAAGCCTAATTCACTCGAGTTCCCATGAGCCAGATACCAAACATAATAATATTGTAACATACCTAGGAAAATGGAAGAAATAGATACTAAAATAACCTTTCTATTAAAAAGCAGTTTATAATCAATGATTATTACTAAGTAAATGATTGCAGGCAATAACGTGATTGTCATCAAATGATTACCGAAACTCAGACAATAAACAAAAATTAATATCAAAAGATAATTTAATTTTTTTGTGTGAAAGAATTTAATACTTAGAAAAACAATTATAGATAAGTATAGGGTGCTTAGCGCATAAACCTCTGGTTCAGTTGCCTGAGACCAAAAAATATAAGAAGTCCCAAAAATGAGTACAGGCAAGAATTTTGCAATTCGACCTTGGTATAGAAGAGTAGAAATTTTATATAAGAAAAATAAAGAGGCAGCGGCAGAAACAACAGAAATTATGGTGATTCTTTTATAAGGTTCAAGAAAAGTGAAAATATTGCCGAAAATTTTAGTAAGGAACATATATTGAGGATAGCCTGTTGAATGTGGTAGTCCATCAATAGCCCATAAATACTGAAACTTTATAGAATCCCCAAAATTAATTCTACCACCAGGAGTGGGATACATGCTTAGATAGTAAATAATAAAAAATAGGAAGAAAAGGACAAAGGCCGTCAAATTTTCTTTATTAGTAAATTTTTTTTTCATTATTACTTTCTTAAAAAGGAGAATTTTGCGAATTTAGACGTTTTTAGCTTAGTATTTCAAATAGTTTAACATGAAAATAAATCAGCTATTCAGTTTTGTATTACTTTTATTGGTTTTATGTGGTTGTCAAAGTAGTTTTATTTATACCAATTCATCTCTAAAGAAAAAATCTAATTCTTCATTGTTTCGGGAGGATTTTAAATGGGGAATAACTGGTCATCCGGTCACTAAAGAAGACTATCTTAAAATTAGTATTGATCAACAGATTGAGTTAATCAAAGAACATCAATTTGATTTTTATGGATTTGAAGTTGTCCCAAATTTAAATGGTGAAGTTACAAAAAACAATGAGAGATTTCTACAACTGTTAAGAGCTGCGCAACTTAATAAAATAGAAATATTGACTTGTATTTCAATTACCCCCCATCTTGAAGATTTTAAAATTTCTAAAACCATAGCATATGAGAGAGGAAAAAAACAAGCCCACGGCTATGCTAGTAAATATGGGAACTATCTTGATTACTATTTGCTTGGGAATGAACAAGAAATTAGAACATTAGTTAATAATGCAAATGGAAATAAAAGTGAAGATTATGACAAGGATAAGATTCAAATTTTAGCCGCTTATTTGAAAGGAATGAGTGAAGGAATAAAACTGGCTGACCCTACTGCTAAAAGAATAATTAATATGGCTGGGTGGCTACATTGGGAATACTTTAGAAAGTTAGAGGCAGCTGGAGTAGAATACGATATATTAGGCTCACATTGGTACTCAGATATGGGCAGTATGCTCAAAACAAGGACTTATCATATTAACGTTCTTGATTCAATCAGACAATTTGGAAAGCCAATTTGGATTACAGAAAATAACAAGAAATATGGGAGTATAAATAATTCTGAAATAGAACAGAAAGAGGTTGTGGATTATTACATGAAAGAATTTTCAAATCAAAAAAGCATAGATGTTTATTTTATTTATGAACTTCTAGATGAACCGTCTTTAGCTTCAAAAAGTCTTGAGGGAAAAGAAGAAGCAAATTACGGTATTTTAAAATATGAAGGTGAAATACAATATAAACCTGTTTCCGACATAATCAAATATAATATTGAACAAGCTAAGCATGGGAATGAGAATTATGTTTCTCAACTTTTTACTCATTTAACAGGAGAAGTACTAAATAAAGATGAATTAGATAAATGGACAAATGAGCTGAATCGCTATAACAATTATGATGCTATCTTGAACCACCTATTGCAAGTGAGGGGTACTCAGTTATTCCAAGATAAAATTTTGGCTGCCAACAAAAAAGAAAATGAGATAAGACCCCTTATAGAATTAGCATATTTAAAGTACTTAAATCGAAGCCCCACAATACAAGAGGCTGAGTTTTGGGTCAAAAAACTATCAAAAAAGAAACCAAGAAAGCATATAGATAAAACCCTTTTACTTTCGAATGAATTCTGGCAAAATGCCATATGGGAAGGATATGAAAAGAGAACAGGATATAAAAGACCAAATTGATTTAAAATGTTAGGTTTGAAAAAGATGTTCTTGGAAAATTAATTTTCCAAGAACATCTTTTTATTATAGAGATACTTTTTTGTTATTAAAGTCATTTCTATATTTAATCAACAGAACGAGACAAAGCCAAAAACCGTATTGTTTAAAATTATCAAGCTGCATCCAGTTGATGGCCATACCCGTAAAAGATAACAACAGGATTATAGACATAAATCGGGAATTAACATTCGAAAATTTCCATAAAAGAACGGAATAATAATAAGACAATGCTATAAGGCATACGAAGAATAGAAAACCAATAATTCCAAGTTCAGCCAAAATTCGGGTATAAATATTGTAAAGAGGGGGGAAAGACTTTACCGTCTGATTTTTATACTTTAATTCAAATTCCCAATTGTTACTTGTTGCCCAGTAAGGATAATGATACATCGCATGGTAGGCGGTCTGTCCTAACCCAACCCCTGTTATAGGATTTTCTTTAAATACTTGCATGGAAGCATATTGCATTCCAAATCTTGATTTGTTGGAAACATTATCTGTAAGGTTTTTAGAAAAGTTTACCCGATCTGCTTTTTCTGCAATTGTTTTACTAATTTGTTCAGACTTAACCAAAGCGACCAAAGCAATCAGAATGGCACCATATTGTAAAAATTTTAATGTATGAACTCTATATTTGGGATCAAAAATAAGGATGGAAATTAAAACCAATAATTGGATTAAAATGACAATGAGTGCAGATCTGGAGTCAGAAAAGAATAATAAAATTAAAATAACAGCTAACGGAATAACCTTGTAAACCTTTTTTTCAGTAAAAATGTAACTTGCCATCCAAGGCAAAATAGTAATTAAATAAGTCCCAAGCGAAGGTATTTCAAATGTTATGGATGATATTCCGACTCTTGCTCCTGTATGGTACGAGGTGTTGACAAATGGGAAAATGTCAAATGACTCCAAAACAGGTCTAAGAAAATTCATTCCGAAAAATACAATGGCGATTTCTATGAACCCATAGACCGAAACAAAAATGAAACTAAAAAGAATGGCTTTTCGAATTAATCTAAAGATTTTAAAGACAGAATAGTTTTTTATGACATTCCAAAAGAGTACTGTAAACACAACCGAAGAGATGAGTAAAGAAATGCTTTGCCTTATATACCGGTTAAATCCGGATGTTTGTTTAAAATAATTTTCAGAAACAGTCTCGTAATTAATTAGTGTAGATAAAAAGGACCAAAGAAGGAAGCCTATTAAGAGTAAAGAAAGTGAATTTTTGTATGGAATATTAATTCTCCCTTTAAGCAAACTTTCTAACATTAAAAAAGCAAACCCCATCAAAAAAAAATAGGTAGCAGATTCATCACTGTATTCCCCTAAGAATGACAAGCCTTCAAATTCATTAAACGGAATGAAGAATATTCCCAGAAAGAATAGAGCAGTATAAATTTTTCTTAATGACACCTTTAGTAATTATAATTTATGCTATTCAGTATAACTGCAAGCAATCATAGGGTTTATTTACGGTTTTAAACATAAATCTATTAAGCATGATGTAATCATCAGCTGATTTCTTGAGCTTTTAGCTTGTATTTGCGTGCAAGTATTTTAACAAAGGCCCCAATCAAAAATAAAATCACAAGGGCAACAGGGATGAGGATCAACATAGGAAACTTCCAAACTTTTATATTGGGGAAAATGGAAGCGTCATAGATTATTTTGGTTTGTTCCAATTGTTTCACTCTTAGTTTATTATAATCTCTCAAAAGCGCTCTTTTTCCATTAAATAGATTATTTATCTCCGAATACATTTCTATATTGAAATCCCCGGTTTTTTCACCTGGAGCACCCAGCTTTTGTAAAATGTTATTCACGTCTTTTATAGATGTGTCGGTTTCGGCTAATTCTCTTTGAAGGTTTACTTGTTCTATTTTTTGAACTTCTAAAAGATATTCATCCTGATTCAATTCTTTTAAAAAGCCCTTTACAATTTCCCCGTTTTCATCTTCTTTGCTGGTATAAATAGTCAATAAATGATAATTATAGAATTTCTCCACATTAGAACCTTCTTCATATTTTGTAAGCTGTAAATTGTTTTCACTCAAATATTTGGCGATTTCCAGATTGTTATATGCTTCATTTATAAATTCATACACATTAACTATAGGCTTTATTTCGACAGACGTTATTGGCCCATCTTTAAATCTTGCATTTTCGACTTTATTATAAAGATAACTGGTACTGTTAAAATTAGGCACAACAATGATTTCTTGTTTATAGGAATCGCCTGATTGTTTGTCTAAAAAATAACCAATGACAGCGCCAACAACCACTAAAATTGCCAAAATGATGATATTTCTTAAAATGAACCTGAAGAATCTAAACAGAGAATACCCTAAAGAATCAAAAAGACCGGAAGTCTTTTTAAATAGATAAGATAAATCAATCTCTTGAGAACCATTGTTTTGCGTATCTTCTCTCATAAACCTGAAATGTTAAGTTTAGGAGCAAATATAATTAAATATTAGGATTAAAAAATGGGTGCGAACAAGAGATATTATTCTGAATTCTCCAACACACTCCACATAGGTCTTTTGGCAGGAGTCGGATATGCTGAAGTCGTAATTGGATTTATTTTTGTAGAAAATCCGTTTTCTTTGGCAATCTTTTGAGCGAATTCATACCATGACATTTGTTCCGGCCCTGAAAAGTGTCTGACGCCATAATTTGTGTCATTTGCATCAATTAAATCTAAAATATATCTCGCCAAATCGTGTGCATCGGTAGGCTTACCAATTTGATCTGAAACAACATTTAATTCCTCACGTTCAGACATCAGGCGGAGCATGGTCGTATAAAAATTTTTCCCATAGGGCGAATATACCCATGAAGTTCTGATGACAATGGATTTTGGGTTTAGCCCTAAAGCCCACTTTTCGCCTTCCAGTTTAGATTTCCCGTAAACATTGATGGGATGGGGTTTGTCGTCTGCACGGTAGGGTTCTCTACGTTTCCCATCAAAAACATAATCTGTGGAAATGTGGATGAGTGTGGCCTTTTGGGCAGAACATTCTTCCGCAAGATACTTTACACCGTCAGCATTGATTTTAAATGCTTGCTCCACTTCTGTTTCGGCTAAATCTACTGCGGTATAGGCAGCACAATTCACGCAAAAATCTATTTTATTGGTAAAAAAGAAAGTTTCAACCAACTGTTTATGAGATATGTCTAACTGTGATTTATCTAAAAAAAGAAATTGAAAACCCGGAGGACTAAATTGTTTTACAGCATCTTGCATACATTTTCCCAATTGTCCGTTTGCCCCTGTTACCAATACTTTTTTCATCATTTATACAAGATTGAATTGGGAAAAAGGTTGGGCATTTAAGTCTTTATCTGAAAGTATCATTTTATCTTTTGGGATTTTCCAGTCGATTTCCAAATCACAATCCAGCGGATTGACGCCATCTTCAGATTTTTGGTCATAAAAAGCATTGCATTTATAATAAACGACAGCCTCTTCACTTAGGACAGAAAATCCATGCAGGAACCCCTCCGGTATAAAGAGCTGCTTGTTATTTTCGGCGCTTAACTCAACCGACGTGAAACGACCGCAGGTGGGAGAGTTCTTTCTTATATCTACCGCGACATCCAGTATTTTTCCGGCCAGAACTCTCACAAGTTTGGCTTGGGCAAATTCGCCTTTTTGTATATGAAGACCCCTCACCACACCGTACTGAGAAAGTGATTGATTGTCCTGAACAAAATTAATTTCGTGCCCAAGCGCTTTTTGTAACTTTCCTTGATGATAACTTTCAAAAAAATAGCCGCGGGCATCTTTAATCAGATGAGGTTCGATGATTATACAGCCCTTTAATCCTGTTTCGGTAAAATTCATTTTTTAAAAAATATGGACTAAGATAAAAAGAAAAAGCCGTTTTCAATAGACAAAAACGGCTGTTAATTTTTAATTAGAGGCTTGTTTATTGAGCTCCCAATTTCTTTTTTACATCTGCAGTTATGTCAATTCCATTGTTAACATACAACAAAACGGATGCGTCAATGACATATTTCAGCCCTTTTGCGGCAGCAACTTCATCAATCGCGTTTTTTGCTTTTTCGTTGATGGGTTTCATCAAAGCGGCTTCTTTTTCAGAAACTTCTTTTGCGGCAGCTTGTTGGTAATTAACCAAAGCTTGTTGTTTGGTCATGTAGTCTTGCTGTTTTGCTTGCAATTCAGTAGACATTGCCTGAATTTCTGCTTGTGATTTACCTTTTACTTTTGTTTCAACTTCTGTTTCAATGGCAGCCAAGGCATCTTGCTGTTTTTTAATTTCATCCTGATGTTTTTTATAAAGAGTCTCTAATTCGGCGTCAGCACTCTTTTTTTCAGGCATTGAGCTTACTACATCGTAAGGATCTACATAACCCAATTCCTGAGCCATAACTGTCATGCTTCCAACTAACAACATTGTAATGACAGAGAATAATTTTAAGTTTTTCATTTTATATATGATTATTAATTATTAGGTTATTATTTTAATGATTTATTTTTACTTGCCGATCTTGTTGCGGGAGCGGTTGCTTTTTTAGAAGGAGCAGGTTTACTATTACTGTTTGTGGTTTTGGAAGGCGCTTTGCTTCCCCCTTTATTTCCGCTTCCTGAAGAATTATTTTGTTTATTGTCCACTGCATTGGGGTTAAGTTGCATCAAAACCTCACGGCTAATGTCAAATTTTGGATCGGTATAAACCATGATCAAATCACTTCCCTTATCAAAAACAAAACCATAATTTCTTTTTTCGGCTACGTCTTTCACTGCGATCCAAACCTGATCCTGAATTGGTTTTACCAATGCTTTTCTCAGTTTAATTAAATCCCCGTCCTGCCCGTATCTTTTTTCCTGAAGTTGTTTGATTTCAGACAATTCGGTGTCTATTTCCTGTTGTTCCTTTTTAATTTGTTCTTCTGTAAGAAGCACTTTTTCATTCAGGAAATCGGCTTGTCTTTTATTGAGTGTTTCCTGACGGTTTTGAATTTCCTGGTTCCATTGTTCAGTTTGTGTTTTCAGGCGTTGCTGTGCCTGGTTATACTGCGGCAGGTTTTCCAGAATGTAATCTGTATCTACATACCCAAAACGCTGGGCGCTAAGGGGAAGTGTAATCCCAAAGAATAATATAAATAGAATCAGGTTTTTCATATTCTTGTTTGTTTTATCGATAATTATGCCATAAAACGTTTGACAAAATTAATGTTTTTAAAATTGTTGTCCAATTATAAAATGGGTTTGCCAGCCTGATGGTTTATTACTAAACATCGTATTGTCAAATCCATAACCAAAGTCAAATCCGAGCATACCGAATGCCGACATGAAAATTCTAACCCCGACTCCGGCAGATCTTTTTAACTCAAAAGGTTTGAAGTCTTTTGAATCCAACCATGTATTTCCAGCTTCAACAAAACCAAGTGCAAATATTTTGGCTTGCTGCCCCATTGTAATCGGGTAACGTAATTCCATGGTAAATTTATCATAAATGCTTCCACCCCCGGTTGGTGTGATATCTTCTCTCGTCCCACCTGACTGAGTAGAATCATCATAACCTCTTAACGGCACAATCTCCCGTCCGTCAAAACGGTTGCCCATTAAGCCGGTTCCTCCCAGGTAAAATCTTTCAAATGGAATGGTTCCTACCTTACTGTTATAACTTCCCAAGTAACCAAACTCCCCACCCATCTTGAGTACCAGTTTTCCGGCCAATTCCTTGTACCAGTATGCGCGTGCTTTTACTTTGTAATATTCCAGCCACTCAAATTTTTCGACATCAGAAATAGTGGAATAATCTTTATTGTTAAACAATGAGTACGGTGGAGTTAAAGTAACGGCAACGCTCATTTCCGAACCGTTTGTAGGAAAAACAGGATCAGGTCCTGATGAATTCCGGGTCAACCCGATGGTGTAATTCAGGTTATTGGAGGCCCCGTTTTCATAATTCAAATCTCCTACGGTCAGGGCGTAATTGTCAAAATTATATCGTTGAAAAGATAAAGTATGTGACAGGCGGAACCAGTCGTCCGGCCAGGTGAGCAGTTTACTCAACCCGACACTTGCTCCCAAAATATTTAAATTTGCCTCTTCACCATAAATGTCCCGGTAATTGTATTTTGAATAATAAACAGAAAGCGATAAAGCGGTTGGTCTTTTTCCTCCAATCCAAGGCTCTGTGAAAGAGAAACTATAATTCTGATAACCTCTACCGGCTTGTGCGCGGAGTGAAAGAGATTGTCCGTCACCCATGGGAACGGGTTTCCAGGCATCTTTTTTGAAAAGATTGGCTACAGAGAAATTCCCAAATGTCAAACCTAAAGTCCCTAAGAATGTTCCGGCGCCATAACCTCCTTGTAATTCAACCTGGCTCGAACTCTTATGGACAAGCTCCCAATTAAGGTCAACGGTATTGTTTTCAGGATTAGGCTGAATGTCAGGATTGATTTGAGTTGGCTCAAAATAACCCAATGCCGCCAATTCATAAAGTGTTCTTTTGATTTCAGATTTAGAGAATAAATCACCTGGTTTGGTTCGTAGCTCTCGCGCAATTACATGGTCATGGGTTACGTCGTTTCCGCTGAAAGTTACTCTGTTATATGTAGCAGGCTCTCCTTCGACAATTTTAATTTCAAGATCAATGGTATCATTTTTTACATTTTTCTCAATTGGAATCACCTGAGAAAATAAATAACCCCTGTCCATATAAAGTGTTTGGATGTCGTCGTCTTTTTCCGAACCGCTTACTTTTTTGCCGATTCCCACCGCATCATACCGGTCGCCTTTCTGATAAGAAAAAACGCGTTCTAATACTTCTGTAGTGAATTCAGAATTTCCGGTAAATGTAACGTCACCCAAATAATAAGGTTTTCCCTCTTCTAGATCGATTTTTATGACAATATTTTTTTTATCTACCCGAATTACAGTATCGGAAATAATTTTGGCATCACGGAATCCGATTGATTTGTATTCGTCAATTACTTTTTTCAGGTCTTCGCGGTATTTTTCAGGAATAAATTTAGATGACTTGAAAATATTGATGGATTTTCTTTTGGTATTTTTCATTCCTTTTCTTCTTAACTGTCCGTCGCGAAGTTCATTATTACCCGTAAATTCAATATTTTTAATTTTCACCCTTTCTCCTCTGTCAACATTTACGGTAAGATTGGTTTTTGTCTTATCATTTGGTACAGGGTTTTCAATGAATTCTACTTTGGTGTCCGGATAACCTTTTTCAAGATAATGTCCTTTGATTGAATTCTTAACTTGGTTTTTCAGGTTACTGGTGATTTTGATTCCAGGATCTAATCTATGTTCCTTGATAAAATCTTCTCTTTTTGATTTTTTTAAGCCGTTCATTTCCAATTCAACCAATTCCGGCAGCCCAACGAGGTTCAGGCGGAGATAGAGTTTATCACCCTCTACTTTTGCGGCATACAAATCAATATCTGAAAACAGGTTAGTTCCCCACAATTTTTTTAGCGCATTGTTGATTTTTGTTCCCGGGATTTCTATTTTTTCTCCAAGTCTTAAACCTGTAAATCTAAGTATCTGGGTCTTGGTAAAACGGTTTTCACCGCTTATTTCCATGTCGGCCAAGGTATAAGTCTGAGGATTGGTATAGCCGGCATCAGCTATATTTTGAGTTGGGGCGGGAGGGAGCTGCAGCTGCAAAGAATCTGTTTTGATAGAATCTTTTTCTACCTGCAGGGAGTCTACCTGCGCAGACAATAGGTTCCCTAAAAGCAACAATAAAATTATAGAATATTTCTTCATAATCAACCTGTTTCGCATATATCTCTTTTATTGTGTTTTTATCTGTTCTCCGGTTTTTCCATACCGCCTTTCTCGTTGTGAATAACTTTTGACCGCTTCAAAAAAATCTTCTTTTCTGAAGTCGGGCCATAAGGTATCTGTAAAATATAATTCTGCGTAAGCAATCTGCCATAGAAGAAAATTGCTGATACGGTGCTCGCCGCTTGTTCTTATGAGCAAGTCTACATTCGGGATGCCTTGTGTGTAAAGGTATTGTTCGAACAAGGATTCATCAATTTCTGTACTGTTTATTTTCCCAGATTTTACGTCTTGAGAAATGTTTTTTATGGCCCTGATAATTTCATTTTTAGAACCATAACTCAAAGCTATGATCAAATTGGCCTTTGTATTGTTTTGTGTTAGATCTGTTGCTTTTTTTAATTTTTTTGAAACTTTTTCGGGAAGCGTCTCTAATTCCCCGATAATTATCAGTCGTATCCCTTTTTCGTTTAGTTCATTAATTTCAGATTCTATAGTCTTGGAAAGAAGGTTCATCAAGAATGAGATTTCTGATGGGGGTCTCGTCCAATTTTCAGTAGAAAAAGCAAATAAAGTCAGGTAGGGAATTTCTAATTCTCCACACGCATCAATAGCAGAGCGCACCGCTTTAATTGCATTTTGATGCCCAAAAGTTCTTTTCAATCCTTGTTTTTTCGCCCAGCGGCCATTGCCGTCCATGATGATGGCAACGTGTCGGGGAAGGTTGGATTTATTGATATTATCAGTGAGCGTGTTGTTCATGGAGAGTTTAATCACAATAGCATGGCGGCCTTCCAAACGAATAGGTCAGCGTAAGACCGGTAAATACGTACCAGTCATAATTTGAGGTGTTTCCAACCTGACGGGATCTGATGATGTTTGAGTTAAGTGTACTAACTGTAGGTTCATCTAACCCCGGTTCAGCATTAAATGTAAAATCACCAAAATTTGAGAAACTATGATCAAGGTTATCTGTCCTTGTATAACGGAATCCTACCTCTGCGGAAAGAATCCAGTTACTTTTGATTCTCATTTTATAACCCGCCCCAAATGGAACAGTAAAACTTGTTTCTTTTTCTGTTTTGGTTGACACCTGTGTAGTAGGGTCAAGTGCAGTGCCTGTAATCTCACCTGTCAGCGGATTTCTTGTAAACGTATGTTCGATTGCATATAAATTTTTATCAAACATAAACGCTCCCACTCCTCCGAAGATATAAGGCGAGTGCTTTCTGCCATCTTCACTGTTAATATCAAAGAAATTATATTCAAAAACAAGTGAAGCTTCTATGATATTGTTTTTATACATATACCCTCTTTCCTTTTTATATTTCTCAGGCGCTACTCTATCATTTCCGATTACTTTCCCATATATCCCATTGAATCTTACCCCCATATGCGGATTGAAATTGAACCGATAAATTACACCCATGGCAATGGGTAATTTGTCAAAAATCTTATCTGAATTGTAAGATACAGGCATAGGATTGATGTAGTTACTTCTCCCAATGTCGCCGATTACGTTGGCTCCACCACCAAAAACTCCGATTTCGTGTCTCTGCGCAATTGCTATTGAGAAAGTAAGCCCCAGAATAATAATAAGTAGATTCTTCATATTTTTATTAAGAATAGATGTGCAAAAAATTCAACGCAAAAATCCTGAAAATGTTGCCCATTTTTTCTATTAAGCGACAAATATAAACAAATATAAGCGCTAGGTATATCCTTTAACAAAAATTAAGAAAAAAAGTAAAGACTTTTTAATTTCTTTTGTCTGAGCCCCAAAACATTTTGTCGCGCAGTGTCATCAAATAAGTTTTGTCTTTGGGTTCTGCAATGTGAAGATGAAATCCGGCTTTTTTTAGCTTTAATTTCACACGAGTAGACAAGGGTTTGTTTCGTGCGTCCAAAGACAAGAAATATTCGCCCACCCGGCTTTCTATTATTAATTCTATTTCAGAATCATCCGGAACGGTCAATGGCCTTACATTCAGGTTGTGCGGCGCAATCGGGGTGATGATAAAAGTATGATTGTCAGGGTGGACAATGGGACCGCCGCAGCTTAATGAATATCCTGTGGAGCCGGTGGGTGTGGAAACAATCAGTCCGTCTGCCCAGAAAGCATTCAGGAATTCACCGTTCAAAAAGGCTTCCACTGTTATCATACTGGTGGTTTCGCGCCTTGTGACCGTGATTTCGTTTAAGGCGAATGGAAATTCAATTTCCTCTTCATCTGAATGAACCTGAATCAAGGAACGTTTGCTGATTTTATAATTTCCCGCCAGAATATTCTCCAGGCTTTCAAAAAGAACTTCTATATTGATGGTGGCAAGAAACCCGAGCCTTCCCGTGTTGACACCTACAACCGGTATTTTTTTATCTTGAATAATAGTGGCGGCACTCAAAATGGTTCCGTCTCCGCCGAATGTAAAAAACAGGTCAATGTCTTTCTGTAAATCTTCGTAAGCTGTAAAGGTCTCGGCATATGAAAAATCATATGAGATTAAATTCTTCAAGATGTCCAAGAACTTTGACTCGATGGTAAGCCGTATCTTTTTTTTATGCAGTTCCTGAAAAAAAGTCTCGAACTGCTCTTTTTGTTCTTCACCCGCTTTTAAACCGTAAACCGCAATCTTCATTTATACATCTAAATATTTCATCAATTGTTCAAACCGGTCTTTGTACAAATCCTCTTTTTCGTCATGAAAGAATTTGTAAATAACCGTATAACCAAACCGCTCAAAAGTCTCACTTACCGAAGCCAGGCTTTCTGCGATTAATTTTATGGTAATCTGGACTTTGTCTTCCGGATAATCGGTAACAAATAAACCAATAATCCGCGCATTGTTACTTTCTGCGATCTTGGCAATTTCACTGATGGAAAACTGTTTCTGTGAAACTTCAATTACCATGATGGCACCCGGTTCCAATATAAATGGCATTGCCGATAAGCCCGAAATCACATCATCCATCATCAAAAAACCCAGGTATTGTTTTTCAGTGTTGAGAACCGGTAGAATATTGGCCGCGTTATTATTGAATTTTTGAATTGCGTCCAGCAAAGAGTTGTTTTCCGTAATCGTGAAATCCTCAACGAAATCCCTTAGCTGGGAAAGTTTTGTATCAGGAAGAGCTTCTTCCAAAGTTTCTTTTGAAATATTCCCAATGAAATTCAGCCCCTCAAAAAGTGGAATATGCGTAAGCCCGAATTCACTCATAATTTGCAATCCATGTAAGACAGATTGATTTGATTTAGGCGGTATAAAATCTTTGCTTATGTAATTATTGACCAACATCTTTTACAAATGTAGAAATTAGAAGTTAGAATTCGAAGATTCAACGAGGTTAAATTATATGCTTTAATTTTTAACACATAGACAATCTGGGTTTAACGCCAAAGATGAACTTATGCAAATCCAATATTATTCTTGTCTCCCTAAAAAATGATTATCTTTTTTTTAGCTGAACCGTAAAATGTCTCAGAATCTCAGATTCCCAAACGATTTCATATCCGGAAGTGATTTCATTTCTCCGGTCAAAAACATTTTTCAACGCTACGGCAATGTAATCCATGTGCTTGTACGAATAAACTTTCCTTGGAATGGCCAAACGCAGTAATTCCAGTTTCGGGAATCTGTCCAACCTTGTTTCCGGGTCGCGGTCTGCCAGCAAAGTCCCGATTTCTACGCCACGTACCCCGCCTTCCTTGTACAATTCAATTCCTAAAGTCTGAGCAGGATATTCCGCTCTCGGGACATTTGGCAAAAACGCCAAAGCATCAACAAAAACCGCATGTCCGCCAATCGGTTTCTGAACCGGAATTCCGTATTCCATTAATTTATTCCCTAAGTATTCCACCTGGTGGATTCTCGCCTGCAAATACGGATATTCGGTGGACTCCATTAATCCCTGCGCCAGTGCGCCTAAATCCCGTCCCGCAAGGCCGCCGTAAGTAATGTATCCTTCATAAATAATTCCAAAATTCCCGCAGGTTCTGAACAATTCTTCATCACGCATGGCCAATAATCCGCCAATGTTGACCAATCCATCTTTTTTGGCCGACATGGTAAATCCGGCACCATAAGAAAACATTTCCTTGACGATTTCCTTGATGGATTTATTTTTATAGGCTTGTTCACGTTCTTTGATGAAATAAGCGTTTTCTGCAAATCTTGCCGCGTCAAAAAACACTGGGATTCCGTATTGGTCAGACAAAGCTTTCACAGCTTTTATGTTTTCCATAGAAACCGGCTGACCGCCAGAAGAGTTACAGGTAACTGTAATCAAGCAAATCGGAATTTGTTCTTTCGGATGTGATTTATAGACTTCTTCTAATTTATTTAAGTCGATATTCCCCTTGAACGGATGTAAATCATTGATGTCAAAAGCTTCGTCAATCGTACAATCTATGGCATGTGCTTTTCTGAATTCTATGTGGCCTTTCGTCGTGTCAAAATGGGAATTTCCCGGAACAACCATTCCTTCTTTCAACAAAGCGCTGAACAAAACATTTTCGGCCGCCCGCCCCTGGTGTGTGGGTAAAAAATAAGGATAGCCTAAAGTGTCATTGATAACCTTTTTTAATTTTAGATAAGACTGCGAACCGGCATAGCTTTCATCGCCCAGCATCATTTCCGCCCATTGTTTATCAGACATGGAACCGGTTCCGCTGTCGGTCAGCAAGTCAATGTAAACTTTGTCGCTTGATAAATTGAATAAATTAAATCCGGCTTCTTCTATCCATTTTTCTCTTTCTTCAGGTGTTGAAGTTTGGATTTCTTCGGTCATTTTGATTTTATAAGGCTCTGCCCAGGGTAATTCCATAATCGTTTTTGTTTTTTTGCGTGCTAAATTTATAAAAGTTTGTTGAATTAAAAGCCCTAACAGGGTTTCAAACCCTGTTAGGGCTTTTTCGTGCCGGCCATGAATTCTTTCAAATAAAAAGGTTCGAAATATGCTAAATCTTCGAATTCATTATTTTTGAATTTTTCTTCGGCCAAAGCTGTCATATTTTTGGCAGATGGATGAATTTCCAATTTGAATTCGGAATTAAACAGATTCAAAACATCTTTGCTTTTTTCAACCCCATCCCCAATGAAAACAATTTTTTTACCGGAGAATTCCTGAAATGAATTTTCATCCAGAATTTTGGCTTCAATATCAGAAATCATTTTTCCCGAACCATTAAAAACGGCTGTGTAAACTTCCATACGGCGCGCGTCAATCATAGGAATAATCAAATCAAAATCTTGATTGATTTGGGTCTGAGCCAAAATCTCCAAAGAATTCAAAGAAAGCAAAGGAATGTTCAACCCGAAACAAAAGCCTTTCGCCGCCGAAACGCCAATTCGCAGTCCGGTGTAAGAGCCGGGGCCCTTTGAAACGCAAACCGCATCTAATTCGTTCAAAGAAATTTCAGCGCCTTCCAACGCCCAGTTGACAAACTGATGCAATTTTTCTGAATGCCCGTATTGTTCGTCAAATTCTTCGCATAAACATAACAATTCCCCATTTCGTGAAATTGCGACTGAACAGTTTTTGGTGGAAGTTTCTATATGAAGAATGGTCATTTATTCCTTTTCCGACAAAGTTAGAAACTTTGTTGTTTAGCTTCAAGAAAGTTTTTTGCATTTTTTCACTAGTTTTGTAATAAGGTAGCAGTTGAGCATATGGGTTACTATTATGTTAAGGATCTACAGATTTGTCAAGGATGTTCTATACTTGAATGTAATTATCACATCCGAAGCAACGAGGAAATAGAGCCAATTGCTCCTAAACCTTTCTGTGAAGAATTAATATGAGCTAAGAAATACATTTAGACGGTCAATCCAAATCATATTTTGGAGGGAAGTTAAAATACAGGCAAGAGTAGTAGAATAAATTAAAGATTAAAGAAGAAGCAAGCAAATAAGTTTTGATGTTTTGTTTGCATTATCCTGATGATTGGTAATTAAAATTAATCACGAGTTGTAGTACTGCAAATTATATTCAGTAATTTTTTAATTAGTAAAACTTAAGTAATGAAAAGGACTCTACCCATATTGCTGCTTATGGTTTCCTTTATATTTGGTTTAGACTTTTGTTTTTCCCAAACGGCATTTGCTAATCCTGATCTTAAAATAAAATATACGGAGAGTGAAATTGACAGCCTGCAAGATTGGGTCACAGTTTCATTGAGAAGCCAGGGGAAGTTTCAAGAACTTATTGAACTAAACAAAGAGCTCATTCTGATATCCGAAAAAAGGAATTATGATAATGGAATTATAAGAGGATACATTCATATTGCCAATGCTTTGTATTTGGTAGGAAAGTACAACGAAAGTCTTCGGTTTTTAAAGCTGGCACAACAACAGAAAGGCTTAAAAAAGGACAATTATTTACAAAGTTGGTTATATACCGAATTAGGCAATAACCTTAACGTTTTAGGTTTTGCCAAAAATTCAATGGAAGCCTATAGCAAAGCGGTATACTACGCAAAAGGAATACCGGAACCCAATTATAGAAGAACAATACTTAGTTACTCATACAATAAGATGGCTATTTGTAAGTATTTTGACGAAATGCCCGATTCTACCTTGTATTACCTTCAAAAATCCCGAATGTTACTACCTGAACACCCACAATCTACAACGAATGTGGGAGACTGGTTTATGGATAATGGAAATATAGATTCTGCGTGGTATTACCTGGGAGAGGCTGATAAGATCATTGGCAGCAGAACCGATTTTTTATATGAAAGAGCATGCCTTTACTGGTCGTATGCTGATTTATACAGTATAGAACACAATTATATTGAAGCCCTTAAGTCGTTAGAAAAATCTCAAGCCATTTTTAAAGACCTCAACCAGCCTGACGATCTTATAAGGCTTTACAATGAAATGGCTCGAATCTATGATAACCTGAAAATACCCAAAAAAAGAGAAGAGTACTTTTTAAAACATATATTACTAAAGGATAGCCTAAACAACCTAAAACAACCAGCGCTGGATACCACGGTTTTTATGTTTTTAGAGGAACAGGAAAAAGAAAATATAAACTCCGGCCAACGAAGATTTTACTATACCATCGCAGCGATATTCACGATCAGCCTTTTGTTTGTTTTATTGATCATTCATTATTACAGGAAAAACAAAAGAAAAAGTGTTTTAATTGAAGAGAAAAAATTTGTAATCGAACAAAAAGATAAAGAAACAGAAGCCCTGAAACAAAAAGTAAACGAAGGTTTTGAGGAAATCATACAATTAGCCAAAAAGAACAGTCCGGAATTTTGGGGACGTTTTCAGGAAATATATCCGGAATTTTGCGAAAGAATACTTGAAATGAATTCTCATCTTAAAACTTCAGAACTTACTTTGTGTGCCTATATCTACTTGGGTTTTAACACAAAAGACATAGCAGAATATACTTTCAAAGCCGTTCAGACCGTCAAAAATAACAAGCATAATCTAAGAAGAAGGCTCAATGTCCCTCCACAGGAGGATATCATGATATGGATAAGAAACCATATAGATTCATAAACATTCCCACATTATATTTCTTTTCATAGGTACTTCGTTGGTACCTCGTTTTTTTTGACTTTCGATTGGTCTTTTATTGCTTTGTAATCTAATCAGTACATATTCTAAAAAGCTTTAACCGAACGTTAAAAACAATCTCAGGGATTCTAGAATGTCAGATTCATTTGGGCAGTTAACGTCTTTTCAAAAAATAGCATTCAGAAAAGTTTTCCTAGGATTGTTTTATTGAAATATTAATGATGTGCAAGCCGACACATAGATAGGGATTTGCACTAAAATCTAACAACTAATTTCTAACACCTGCCTAATCCCTGCTTGGGATTATTAAGCAGAACATTTAACCTAATATGTCAACTAAACCAAACATTGAACCTCCTCCGCAAAAAAAACGTAATACAGACTATATCATTATCGGAAGCATTGTAATGATGAGTACTTCATTACTGTATTTCTGGATACTATTCTCAAGGAATGCAGCAAAAAACAGAGAGATTTTATCAAAGCAAAAAAACAATGAAGCTTTTGATAAACTAATTCGCTTAGCAAAAGACAACCGTTCTGAATTCTGGGCACATTTCCAAGAAAAATACCCGGATTTTAGCAGAAAATTATTAGAAGTTTGCCCTGGTCTCAAAACCACCGAACTCATTCTGTGTGCCTATATATATTTAGGGTTTAACACAAAAGATATTGCAGAATATACTTTTAAAGCTGTACAAACAGTCAAAAACAACAAGTATAATCTAAGGAAAAAACTTTCAATTACCGCAAAAGAGGACATGGTGGTATGGTTAAGAATCATTGTGGGGGTCAATTAACTTTCTTATATTCAATATTTAACTTTAAAAGTACCTCGTTGGTACCCTTGTTTTTTGTTTTCGTATGACGAATTTAATTGCTTTGTAGATGAAATGAAATTGGAAAAGAAAAAATTCAGTTGAGTTTTTTTATAGTTGTCTCAAAGCGCAATTAATTAAAAATTATCGGATCAGTTTAAATAAAAACAATATTTCTTAAACAACCCAGCTAAAAACATGAAAATGAAATTAAAATTAATTCAAAATAAAACCTCATGCTTTTCATGAGGTGGTTAGTTAGTTTAGTTAGAGTCCCTCTTGCGAGGGGGGCTTTTTGAAATTAACTATTTCTATCATTTAACTTAATTAAAAACTTAAATCTAAAAAAATGAACAAAACATTAATGACTTTGGCTATAAACTTTATTACTTTTTTGAATACACAAGTAGACATTAATACAGAAGCACCTGCTACTAAGAGGCGTCATAAAATAAAAACATTTACACTAAACTATATCATAATGAAAACACTTATTATCACTTTTTTTATCCTGATTGTGGCTACCAATGTAAACGCACAGGTAGGAATTAACACAGAAGAGCCCAAAACCACATTTGATGTCCGTGCAACAAATGACGATGGTACCAACGTTGGTTCAAACCTGTCGTCAGACGGCGTGACTTTGCCAAGAGTAAACACTTTGGAAAACCCCGGACTGGTCGGGGGACAGCTCGTATATCTTACCGAGAACTGGGGGAAATACAGCAGAGGCACCCATGTTTGGGACGAATCCATACCGGATTGGGTAATGCTGGAGAGCCCAAAAGGCACGGCAAATATTGTCTGGTCGGGAAAACTGAGCCAGAATTTTGTGCAAAGCGAAAACCCCGGAGGCATATCTTCAAATACGCGTATTCAGGGAAACATGGTTACCGATATGGTAGACGAATTTAATATGTATGATAATACGACAGGAGTTTTCCATCCTCTAGAGAATGGAGTTTACAGAATTGAAATAAAACATGATTACACATACATGGATATAGATACAGATACCCGTACTTATTTAACGCCATCCAACCCAACAATATCTTTAAACCCTTATACACTTTATGGACTATATGATGAAACTGCCGGGAATTGGATATTCCGAAATTATGAGTATAATTTGACTGACAGGTCAATGGGGTACGGCGGCACAGGTGGAGGGGCAGCCGGCAGAAGCTGCTATACTATCGGTTATGTAGATTTGGATTCCACCCATAACTATGCTTTTTATTTTGTTTCAAGAATAACGGACAATGACTGGAATGCAGGAAAAAGGATTATCATTGCGGCTCAAAATTCCGGGACGACGGGTAGCTCTGACGCAACTTATTTTGTACTTCAGAAAGTACAGGGACTTTAAACTTATCTTTTCCAACCTATGAAAGGCTGTCTTGTTCGTTACAGAATAAATCAGTCTTTCTTCTATTCTATATCTATAATTGGCTTTCCGGCATAGAAATCCAACACTTTCATCCGGAAGACGAAATTGTATTTCGCCTGAACCATCTGAGATTTTGCCACGACTAAATTATTCCTTGCGATGTTCAGGTCATAGATATTCAAAACGCCTGCATCAAAACTTTTTTGGGCAAAATCGGCTGAAAGTTCGCTTGAACGAACGCTCTCTTTTGCAGCAATATAAGCCTGGTAAGAAGAATTGGCATTGAAATAAGCTTCCTGTACATTTTCCCTGATGGTTTGTTTCTCCTGCTCCAAAGAATTTTGTGCAAGGCTCTGGGTAATCTGCGCTTTTTCTACGTTCAGTTTATTATTGAACTTTTCAAAAATCGGGATGTTCACACTTACTCCAAAAACATTGGTTATGTTATCATACCATTGGCTCAACCAGGCATCTGCAACCAATCCTTTGTTGAAATAATCGGCATAATTTGTTCCTAGGTTGTAGGTTCCCGTAATGGTAGGTTTAAAACCCGTTTTGGCAATTTGAATGTCTTTTTCGGAAGATTCTAATTCGACTTCGGCTTTTTTGACCGCGGGCTGTTCATTATAAGCAGTCTGGAGTACTTGGTCCATGTCATAAAGCCCCATCTGTAAATCATCGGGAAGGGAAATGATGTCAATGTCAAACTGACGGTAATCGGGTAATTGGAGTAAAGTGGCGAGATTGAACAAAGCTCTTTCTACTTCAATTTGCGCGTCGGCGACATTTTTCTTTTCCTGTGCCACATTGGCTTCTGCCTGAACCAAATCCGCACGCGCAATCGCACCTTCATTGAATTGTTTTTGAATGAGATCAGCTTGCTGTTCGGTTACGACGAGATTGCTTTCGGCTATTTGCAACAATTCACGATTTAAAACAATGTTAAGATAATAATTCACCACCATCAGCGAAATATCATTAATGACACTTTCTGTTTGTAATTTACTTGACTCTACCCCCAAAGAAGCTTTTTCTTTGTTTAAATTTAACAAGCCTCCGTTGTAAATTGTAATAGATGAATTTAATCCTAAACTATTTGAATACTGTTGGTAACCCTTATCAATTAAAGGATTATTTGTCCCAATGGTAAGAGAATTGTCAAAGTATCCGCCTACCATTGGAAGCCATTGATTGTTGTTATATTGAAGATCGTTTTCTGATAAATCTTCATTGATTCTGCTTTGCTGAACAGTCAGGTTCTTTTCAACTGCATAATCTACACATTGGGCAAGGCTCCATTTTTCCTGCCCGGAAGCAGAAATAAAAAACGCAATTAATATTATGGAAATTAATCTCTTCATAATTCAAATAACTTTTTTATAAGTCCAAGTTTAGAAAAATTTGTTACAAAAATACTCGAGAGAAATCTGAATGAAGGCAGATTTAAATAAAAATCTTTAATTATATTCGTTCCACTAAAATGACTTAAAAATGGACAATAAGCTTGTAGCGGGAAGTGAAGAGTGGATTTCCCTTCCGGAGTTGGGATTGCCAATGATAAAAGTACGGGTAGACAGTGGTGCCAAAACCTCTGCGCTTCATGCAGTCAATATAAATCCTTTTCAGAGAAATGGAGAGCCTTGGGTTTCATTTGATGTTTTTCCCATTCAGTTTGACGGAAAAAGGCTGGTGCATTGTGAAGCGCCTGTTGTAGATATGCGCACCATAAAAAGTTCTACCGGTAATCGTGAGAACCGTTATGTAATCAAAACCCACCTGCAAATTAAAGAAGATGTATGGGAGATAGAAATTTCACTTGCCAACCGTGACTCTATGGGTTACCGTATGCTGTTGGGCAGGGAAGCCATGAAGGGGAAAATTCTGGTAGACCCCGAAAGCAGTTTCTTGTTGGGGGAATTAAACAAAGAAGAGGCTGATAAATTTTACAAAAAAGGACGAGAAAATGTAGAAGGCTTAAAGATTGGCGTCCTCGCAAGCAACCCGGAATTGTACAGCAACCAAAGAATAATTGAAGCGGGAGAACAATGTGGACACGAAATTGAATTTTTCAATATCAAACAATGTTATATAAAGTTAGATGCTAAATTGCCCGAAGTTCATTACCGGGGCGGACGGGTTTTGAGTGATCTGGATGCCGTAATTCCCAGGATCCGGCCAAGTATGACTTACTATGGCTGCGCTTTGACGCGTCAGTTTGAGTCCATGGGGATTTATTCTTTGAATTCCGCTTCGTCCATTACCCATTCGCGAGACAAGCTTTATTCCCTTCAATTATTATTGAACAATGGATTAGACATTCCGATTACGGGATTTGCCAATTCTCCGTTGGACACCAATGATTTGATCAAAATGGTAGGCGGCTCGCCCCTGATTGTAAAGTTACTTGAAGGAACACAAGGAAAAGGAGTGGTTCTGGCGGAAACAAAAAAAGCAGCGGAATCAGTAATAAATGCCTTCAAAAGCCTGAATGCCAATATACTGGTTCAGGAATTCATCAAAGAAGCAAATGGGAAAGATTTACGCTGTTTTGTGATTGACGGAAAAGTCGTTGCTGCAATGCAGCGGGAAGCACCTCCGGGTGAATTCCGCGCTAATATTCATTTAGGCGGAACAGGTTCCATTGTGAAAATCACCAAAGAAGAAAGAAGATTGGCCATTCAGGCTGCCAAAGCGATGGGGCTTGTGGTTGCCGGCGTTGATATGATTCGTTCTGCAAAAGGACCATTGCTTCTCGAAGTGAACTCTTCTCCCGGGCTGGAAGGGATTGAAGGTGCGACAGGAAAAGACATTGCCACAGATATCATCAAGGCGATTGAAAACAATGTCGCCAAAAAATTCACCAAAAAAGCCACAAGAAGCAGATACTAAATAACTCCAGGCTGGCAGGCTTCGGCCCCACCGCTGCCTGAGCATTTATGGTTGCTTATTTTTCTATCAGCTGTATTTTTTCTTCAATTGGTTTTCTGGTACTTTCATAAAGCGTTCCGGCGAGCTTTCCCATATAGAAAATACCGAAGCATTTTTCGTTTTCGTCTAATTGGGTAAATTCATTCATTTTCGAAATAGCTCCTGGCGATGACCAGTAGGAGCCAATTCCCATAGAAGTGCACATCAGCCACATATTTTGAACTGCCATAGAAGTTGCCGCTAATTCCTCCCATTCAGGAAGCAAGTGGGAAGTTCTCATACAAATCAAAATAATTTTGTCTGAACGCAAGCACTTTTCAATGATTCCGGATTTCTTCCGCTCGCTTTGCGCCTCCGGTAAAGTTGATTCCTGGTATTTTTCTACCAGAAATTCCGCCAGCCTTTTTCGGGCGTCTCCCTGAACGATTTTAAAACGCCATGGCTCTGTTTTTTTATGATTGGGCGCCCAATTGGCACTTTCCAGAATTAAGTTTAGTTCTTCATTTGAAATTTCTTCTTCTGAATATTGAGTGGGCATCACGCTTCGCCTGCTTTTTATGATTTGAAATAATTCTTCTGTTTTCATTTTATGAATTTTCACAAATTTACCGAGTTTATCTTTGGTACAATCTGTTATTTCTCATCTTTAAAAAATTCAATACATTTAAAATCTGAAATTTTCCTTTGGGTATGCTGAAAAAGAATCAGATTTTTGAACAAATGAACGACCTGGGAGCCCAAAGAACTCCGTTCTTGTTCATCATTGATTTTCTAAAAGAAAACGGAAACGTAATCCCGCTGAATGAACTGCCAGATGAAATTCAATTCGAAATAAATTCCCAACCAAAAGAATTCAATTCAAAATTCAATTTAAAAAAGCACCCCGATTCATTTGAAGAATACGAAAAACAGTTCGATTTTGTCAAAAAAAACATTTTGTTTGGAAATTCTTATCTGGTTAACTTGACGTGTGCTACGCCAATTGAAATTGATTTAAGCCTGAACGATATTTACCAATATTCAAAAGCAAAATATAAGTTGCTGTGGAAAGAAAAATTTGTTTGTTTTTCGCCGGAGACTTTTGTGAAAATCACAAATGGAAGGATTTATTCTTACCCGATGAAAGGAACCATTGACGCTTCGGTGAAAAATGCTGCGCAAAAAATACTTGCAGATAAAAAGGAAATGGCTGAACATTACACCATTGTGGATTTAATTCGCAATGATTTGAGTAAGGTGGCCAAAGAAGTTTCGGTGCCCAGATTTCGTTATATTGAGGAGATTCAAACCAATGAAAAAACATTGTTACAGGTAAGTTCTGAAATATCCGGTAAGTTGCCCCAAGATTTTCATTTACATTTAGGAACGATTTTCGATGAACTTTTGCCGGCCGGTTCCATTTGCGGAGCTCCCAAAGACAAAACCGTGGAAATCATCCTGGAAGCAGAAAATTATGACCGTAATTTTTATACCGGCGTGTTTGGGGTTTTTGACGGAGAAAACGTTGACAGCGCGGTGATGATTCGGTTTATGGAAAGCGAAGAGAATGGTTGGGTATTTAAAAGCGGGGGTGGAATTACACATCAAAGTGCGGCAAAAGATGAATATAATGAAATGATTGACAAAATTTATGTCCCGATTAATTGAAAGCATCTGCATAATTGACGGAGAAATCCGCAACCTCGAATTTCATCAGCAAAGAGTAAATCGTTCAAGATGGAAATTGTTTGGGTTGAATGATGAATTGGATTTGGGTAAAATTATCAAGTCCGGATTTGACTCCGTTCAGCCTCCGGCAGGAAAAATAAAGTGTAGAATTATTTACGGCGAAAAAATTGAATCCATTGAATTTCATCCGTATCAAATCAAAAAAATCCAATCGGTTCGGCTGGTGGAAAACAATGAAATAGAATATCCCTACAAGTTCGAAAACAGAAGCGCTTTTGAACTGATGAAAGACTCGGTGGAGGAAGATGAAATCATCATCATCCGTAAAGGACAGATTACGGATACTTCTTATTCCAATCTTGTATTTTTTGACAGCGAGAATTGGATTACCCCAACCTCTTTTTTGCTGAACGGAACCATGCGCCAGTCACTTTTGCAGCAAGGGAAAATTATAGAAGAAGAGGTAAATCCAAAGGACTTGAACAGGTTCCTTTCATTTAAATTAATCAATGCCATGATGAATCTGGAAGAAAGCCCGGAGCTTGATGTTGCCATTATTCAATGATTTCACGCAACTATTTCCATAATTTTTCATCAATTAATCAAACTACTTAAATGAAGCAAATTTTATGCTCTCTCTTTTCTCTTCTTTTCATTTGTTCCTGCAGGCTGAGCTATGATGGTGAGGAGAGAATTCTTTTTGAAGGAAAAATAACCGATGAGAACGGCCATCCACTTCCGAATGTGGACGTGTCGGCTCATGCCAAAAAAAATGGAAGTATGTTTTTTTATCCTTCTGAGGATGATGAGATTTCATATGATTATACTGATGAGTCCGGAAATTTTAAAATGCTTTTCCCTTCACCTACAAATGAAGATGAAATCAGGGTTTTTGTAAATTACAAGGATGAGGCTTCAGTATATTCAAAAAGTGTATTTTATAATATTCAGGATGATAATTACCAGAACTATAAAATTGATTTTGGAACGATTGCGCTTTATCCGGTTGAAGAATCGGTTATGTTGAATATTGAAGTTCAAAACAATCAAAACAATCAGATATTCGGTTGGAATGTGGAGGGGAAGGTTGCGGAAAACTTCTATAATTATTCTCCCATGAATTTGGACTCAGATATTTATTTTAATTATTCTTCTCATATTTCAGTGGCCAAAAACCAGACGCTTATTTTGCATTATTATTTTAAACAATATAATTCAACTGAAATTTTGGAAAGCTCTGTAGAGATTGAAATTCAAAATCAACCTGTCAATTATGAAATTACATTTTAAATTGTACTTAATTCTTTTCTTTCTTTCTGCTTATGGCTTTTCACAGAAGGAAAAAGAAAAGAACTCTGCATTCCAATCCTATCCGGAATTGAAAATTTATGGAGGAATTCCTGTCGAATTAGGCAATAATTTTCTCCATAATGGGCATGACCCCCAATTCGATTTTGGTTTTTATATTTCGCCTTTTTCCATTTACCATATTAATTTTGGTATAGGTTTCGATTATTCGAGATTCAAGGTTTCTGATGTGAGTTTGGTGGGAAATGGAACCCGGTCCAATACGGTAAGTATATACGGCTACTTAAGTTACCCTATTTCGGTTTCCGATAAAATTGATTTTGAGCCCAAATTGGGAGTTGGAGGCACTGCAATCCGCCAAAAAAGAAACGATCAGAACTTTGGAGAAATGAATGGGGTGATTTATAACTTAGGAGCAAATTTGGAATATAAACTGGATCATCCATTGGCAATTTTTATGGGCGCGGATTATTTTTATTCGAAATTTAATGTTGCCGCACCGGACGATTACAAAAATATGTTTGAGAATGTGGGTAAAATAAATGTTTTTGCCGGAATTAAATTTAATTTCAGAAAAAAGAAAAACCCACAAGAAGAATCGGATAATTGATTTTAGACAAAGATTTCTCTTCTGTTTTTTTACCATTAAGAAATGAAAATCATTAAGCTCTTAATATCCCTAATGGTTTAAGAAATAGTTAAGTTCTTCAATTTCCTCTCCTATTTTCAAACTCTCTTCGCTTGGGAACTCAAAAACATCGGAATGCCGGGTTTGAATACGTTCAATTATCTTTAAACAGGTTTTCGCTTTTTCAATTTGATTTTGCTGAACGAAGACCCGCCCGGCATTGATGAAAAGACGGAGTTGAAGGTTTTTCAGCTTTTCGTCCAATAGCATTGCATCGCGTTCATCATGTTTCTCCAGTAACGCTTCCAGCTCGTTATCAGAAATCTGGTAATAAGTGTCAAGCAATTCGTCGAAATTTTCAAGGAATTTCTCCTGATCCTTTTCAATGTCAATTTTAATCAATCTCGCAATGGCATTCACCATCTGCTCAATAATTTTCGAAATAAAATCGCGGCGGAGCATTATTTTTTATCTTTTGATTTTTGAACCAAAATATACATACAGGCACCCATTGCTGCAGCTTCTGCCAACATTCCCACAATTAAAATATGATTGCCCGTAATGCTTCCAAGTGAATAATGCATGACTTTAAACAAGGCGCCCAAAATGACAATTAACATACCCAGTACAACAAAAATCAGTGATAATGCGAAGTAATTATTTTTCATTAATTCAATTTATTAGCCAAACGTTTAAACACTTTTTTAGGGTGTTTGTTTTCATATAAAATTTTAAAAACGGCAGATAGAATAGGGGCTTTTACTTCCAGAACTTTTTTGAGCTGGTAAACACTTTTGGTCGCATAGTAACCTTCTGCCACCATATTCATTTCCAGAATAGCCGATTTTACTGTATAGCCTTTCCCAATCATGTTTCCGAACATACGGTTTCGGGAAAAATTAGAATAACCCGTAACGAGTAAATCCCCAAGGTAAGCCGACTCTTTTACATCGCGTTTGATGGGAGAAATATGTTGAGTAATACGGTTCATTTCTCTTGTCGCGTTGCTCATCAAAACCGCTTGGAAGTTATCTCCATAACCTAATCCATGTGCGATTCCGGCTGCTATGGCATAAATGTTCTTCAAAACAGCTGCGTATTCTGTACCGAAAATATCTTCAGAAATTTTGGTTTTAATGAAATTACAGGCAAGCCCGTTTGAAACCATTTCTGCTTTTTCGCGGTTTTGAGCCGCAATTGTCAAATAAGACAAACGTTCCAAGGCGACTTCTTCAGCGTGGCATGGCCCACTGATAACACCAAAATTTTCATATTCCAGATTGAATTCATCATGAAGATATTCACCTACTATTTTATAGTGAACCGGAACAATTCCTTTAATGGCTGAGACCAAGAATTTTCCGTTAAATCCTACGGTAAGATTTTTTAAACAGGACTCCAGGTGAATGGAAGGAACCGCCATAATAATCCAATCTGAATTGGAAACCAGTTCATTAATATCGGTTGTAAGATTCAATTGTTGTGGGTTGAATTCGACAGAACTCAAATAATTTGGATTGTGTTTATGCTTTTCAATGGCACCTTTCAGGTACTCGTCCCGAACCCACCAGTTAATGGTTTCGTGATTCCTACATAACATTTTGGCGATGGCCGTTGCCCAGCTTCCGCTGCCTACCAATCCTACTTTTGGCTTTGACATTTTCTTTGTTTCGGTTTATCTTGAGCAAACAAAATTAGTTAAAATTAAACGAGAATGTCATGAATTTGGGTTTTACTTCATATTCTTTGGCTTTTAATTTGATAGATTTCATTTTTCCAATTCAAAAAGAAAACGGAATTTTGTTCTTTAGAAAATCTAAGATTTGTACAAAAAGCTTTTAAGTGAAACAATGATTTATGGGATGGGTGCGGTCTTACCGAGACTCATCAATTTTGGGCTTACGCCTTTGTACACTTCTCAAATTGACACGGCGGACTTTTCAAAATTCGCTCAGTTATATTCGCTCGTTGCCTTTGTGAATATTGTTCTGACTTTTGGTTTTGAAACAGCTTATTTTCGTTTTTCGGCCGATAAGAATCTTTCGGGAAAGGTCTTCCATACTTCGTTTTGGTTTGTTTTCGTCAATGCGCTGGCATTTTTAATCGGGATGTATGTTTTCAATCTTCCGATTGCCAATTTATTTGACTATCAGGATCATCCCGAATACCTCACGTGGTTTGCCTGGATCGCTTTTTTTGACGCGGTTTGTATGGTGCCGTTTGCATTTCTGCGGTTTACCAATAAACCGATAAAATATTCGGCCATCAAAGTTTTTCAGGGTGTTTTTCAATTCGCTTTGGTTCTTATCTTTTTTTATTGGGTACCCCAGTCCTTTTTCCATAAAATAGGATTAGACGAAAAAGTTTCTTATCCATTTTTTGCCAATATCATTTCGGCTTTTTCGGGGATTTTATTGTTATCTCCCATTATTACCAAAGTCAGGATTTATTTTAACAAGGAATTGTTTAGAAAAATGTTCAACTATTCTTATCCGGTCATGCTGGCGGGATTGGCATTTGTAACCAATGAAAATTTAGATAATTTATTGCTCCGTGATATGATCAAAGAATCAGAAGCGGGAGCTTATGCGGGTTGTTACAAAATCGCGACGATTATGATTTTGATGGTAACGGCATACCGGATGGGCGTTGAGCCGTTCTTCTTTAAAAAAGCACAGGATGAAGATGCCAAAAAATCTTATGCCGATGTCATGCTGTATTTTGTCATTTTCTGCGGATTTGCCGTTGTGGCATTGCTCGGAAATTTATCGTGGATCAAAAAGCTGCTCATTCGTGACGAGGATTATTGGGTTGCGTTGCAAATCGTCCCGATTGTGGTCATCGCCAATTTCTTTTTCGGGATTTATTATAACCTTTCTACCTGGTACAAGGTAACCGATAAAACTTATGTAGGAACCGTTGTTTCATGGGTAGGCGCCGGGCTAACCATTGTGTTCAATTTGGTATTTATTCCTATTATTGGTTTCATGGCTTCTGCATGGGCAACATTAGTGGCTTATGGGAGCATGATGGTAATTTCTTATTTTTGGGGACAGAAAAGCTACCGGATACCATATAAAACAAGAAAAATCATGTTTTTTATGTTGTTGAGCATTGGTTTTGGGCTATTGGCGTATAATTTATTTGACAACAATTTTATATTCGGAAATATTCTGGTAATAATTTATATTGCGATTGCAATTTTTATAGAAAAATCGAGTTTAAAAATAGAAAACACAACTAATTAGAATCAAAAAAGAAAATCTCATATGAAAATCATCATCCCTATGGCTGGACGTGGCTCTCGACTAAGGCCTCATACCCTGACTGTCCCTAAACCCTTAATTCCTATTGGAGGAAAACCCATTGTACAAAGGTTGGCGGAAGACATTACCAAGCTATCTGATGAGAAAATAGAGGAAATCGCCTTTATCATTGGTGACTTTGGTGCTGAAGTCGAACAGCAACTATTGCATATTGCTGAAAAATTAGGCGCCAAAGGAAGCATTTATCACCAGGATGAACCACTGGGAACCGCGCATGCCATTTGGATGGCGAAAGATTCCCTTTCGGGGCCGGTTGTTGTGGCGTTTGCCGATACGCTTTTCCGGGCAGATTTCCATTTGGATATGAATTCAGACGGAGTAGTCTGGGTGAAAAAAGTGGAAGACCCAAGCGCGTTTGGCGTAGTGAAATTGGATGAATATGGTGTGATTGAGGATTTTGTGGAAAAACCTAAAGAATTCGTGTCTGACCTTGCGATCATTGGAATTTACTTTTTTAAGGATGGAGAAGGGCTGCGAGAAGAAATCCGTCATATTATGGAAAATGATGTTCGCGGAAACGGAGGAGAATACCAATTGACCGATGCGTTGGAAAATATGCGGGCCAAAGGAAAAAAATTCACATTGGGGCCGGTAAGCGAATGGATGGATTGCGGAAACAAAGCCGTAACTGTTCAGACCAACGGGAAAATACTTCAGTTTGAAAAAGAAGAATTTGCTAAGATTCCTGAAACCGCAAAAATATCAAATTCCTTGATTATTCCTCCCTGTTTTATAGGAGAAGAGGTAATAATCGAAAATTCCAAAATCGGGCCGTTTGTGTCATTAGGGAACGGAACAAAAGTAGTGAACAGCAATATAGATAACAGCTTAATTCAGGAGAAATGTGTAATAGATCATGGAAATCTTACAGGTTCTATGATTGGAAATCACGCGGAATATTACGGAGTTTCAAGAAACATTAGCTTAGGAGATTATTCAGTATTGGATTTTAAAAACAAAGATTGATTTGACCTGTAAAAAATTAAATATCATCCTATTTTCTTTCTTGCTTTTATTTGTTTCATGTGGCACACAAAAGGGGACAACGAATTCAAGCATAGAAGAAATGAAAACTTCGGCGATCATCAACCATTCTTTGCGTCAGAAGCCCGTCTTTACACACCTTACAATTCAATCAAAAATCAATGCGGATATAGATGGGAATTCGGTTGGGTTAAATGGTAAAATTTATATTCTGGACGGGAAGAAAATCTGGGTTAACGTTTCAAAATTCGGAATCAATGCAGCCCGTGCAGAAATTACTCCCAATGGCTTTAAAGCCTATGAAAAACTCGATCGGACTTATATTGACGGAGATTTTTCTTATTTTAATAATTTGCTGAAAGTTGATTTTATCGATTATCAGAAATTGCAGAATCTTTTACTGGGCAGAATTTTTACCGAAATGAAACCATCTGAGTTCCATTCCGAAATAATCAACAATGAATATGTATTGAATTATATAAATAACCAAAGCTTGCAGGAAAGGCCAAAAGAAGGAAAATACATTCAAACTTATAAATTCGGAGAAGATTATTTATTGAGAGAAGCAATTTTAAAAGACCCGGGTTCCAATATGGAATTGCAAATCCATTATTCAAATTGGTTAAAGATTGGTAGTCAGTATTTTCCGAAAAACGTTAAAATTTTGGTAAAAGATAAGAAAACCCAAAAAGTAGAGTTAGAATACAATAATTTTACATTCAAACAATCAGAAACCCCTTTTGATATACCATCTGGTTACAAACCCAACAAATTATTAAAATGAAAAAGCAATTGTTTTTTACCTTTTTATTGCTGTTTGTTGGCGGAATTCTGTCGGCCCAAATTACAGAACAGGAATTAAAAGTTCAAAAAGAAAAATTACAGAAGCAAAACAGCTCCCTCAAAAAAGAAATCTCTCAATTGAATAAAGATTTGCAGCGAAATCAAAGCGAATCCAAAACTTCACTTTTGTATGTAAAAAACCTGGACCAGAAAATTTCGGCCCAGACCAAGCTGGTAAGTGGATTGACCAAAGAAAAAAGATACATAGAAGACGAAATATATCTTACTCAATTGGAAATCAACAAGCTAAGTAGAGAGCTGGTTGAATTAAGAAAAGAATATAAAGACATTTTGGTCAAGGCATATAAAAATAAATCGGTTGAAAATAAGCTGCTTTTTGTCCTTTCATCAGAAAGCCTTACTCAGGCATACCGAAGGATAAAATACCTTGAAAAATATTCCGAATATCAATTGGGCAAGGCTGATGAAATCATGGCCAAGACAAAATCAATTGAAAAAGAAAAAGCAGCCAGAGAAGCATCCAAGAAAGAAAAAGAACAGCTGCTTGCGCAACAATCCATTATGATTGATGAATTAGAAAATGAAAAAGTAGCCAAGCAAAAAGTCATAGAAGAATTTAAGAAAAATGCCGGGGTTATTTCCCAGCAAATTTCTGACAAGCAGGTCGAACAAAAACAAATTGACAACGAGATACAGCGCGTCATTGAAGAAGAAATCCGATTGGCAAGAATCCGGGCAGAGAAAGATAAAAAATCTTGGGATACAGCAGCCAAAACCAATACAATAGCGGCTTTTCAAGCCTACCTGAATGAATGGCCGAATGGAGATTATTCCAATGCGGCAAAAAAGAACATTCAGCAACTTGAAGCAGACAACAAAGGATGGCAAACAGCAAGGGGAACCCATACGAAACAAGCCTATCAAACTTATCTGACTAATTTTCCGCAAGGTCAATTCGCCTCTACGGCAAGAACGGAAATTTCAAAATTTGAAGCAGCAGAAGAAGCCGCCAGATTAGCACGCGAAAAGGCAGAAAGAGAGGCAGAGGCGGCGAATAAGCCTGTTGAAGAAGTTGTGGTAACACCTGTAGAGAAACCCAAACCGGTCGAAAACCCAAAACCCGACCCGGCTCCCGCACCAAGTTACAGAGATAGAAGTGGATCAGCAGAATTGTCGAGCAGTTTTTCAAATAACAGAGGGAAGCTTCCATGGCCGGTGGCCAGAGGTGAGATTGTCGGAAGATTCGGAACCAATCCACACCCTGTTTTGAGCAATATTTATGTAGACAATGGTGGGGTTGACATTGCAACAAACAAAGGAGCCACCGCCAAAGCGGTTTTTGACGGCGAAGTTTCTGCTATCGTATCAATCCCGGGAGGAAACCGGACGGTACTTTTGCGCCACGGTACTTATTTTACCGTTTATAATAATCTGTCTTTTGTTTCAGTGAAAAAAGGAGATCAGGTCAAAAGGGGACAAGATTTGGGCAGAATTTATACCGACGACACAGGAAATACAATTCTAAAATTCGAAGTGAGAAGTGGTTCTGTTAAACAAAATCCGGAAATGTGGCTGGGTAGAAATTAATTTTAAGTAAATTTGTAGTCTAAATTTTAAGTTATGTTTGGAAAATTAGGCGGTTGGGAAATCATTATCATTGTTCTGGTAGTTTTACTGCTTTTCGGCGGGAAGAAAATTCCTGAATTGATGAGAGGATTGGGCTCCGGAATTAAAGAATTCAAGGATGCTACGAAAGATGAAGAAACGAAGAAGTCGGAAAATAAGACCGACAACCCACAGTAATTATTAAGTTGTTAATGCGATAATAAAGGTAGAAGTGGTTCTACCTTTTCTTATTTTAGAAATTTTGAAGATGAACTTTACACAAAAATCCTGGGAGATTTTCAATCAAAGCATTGAAGATTATCATAAAAAAAATGATGTGAATTCGGAGATTCAAAACCCCTATTCCGAATCGGAGTTGATTGAACATTTATTATATAAGAAGAATTGGATAGATACGGTTCAGTGGCATTTGGAAGACATCATCCGCGATCCGGAAATCAATCCTGAAGAGGCGTTGAAAATTAAAAGATGGATTGACAAATCCAATCAGGAAAGAACAGACATGGTCGAATATATAGACAGTTGGTTTTTGCAAAAATATGCCGATGTGAAAGTTGATCCGGATGCGAAAATCAATACAGAAAGTCCCGCTTGGGCAATCGACCGTTTTTCTATCTTGTCGTTGAAAGTGTATCATATGCAGGAAGAAGCAAATCGTCCAGACGCGTCAGAAGAGCATAAAGCGCAGTGTCAAAAAAAGCTTGGCATACTCCTGGAGCAGCACCAAGATCTTTCTACTGCAATTGAGGAATTACTGAAAGATATAGCAACCGGAAAAAAATACATGAAAGTTTACAAACAAATGAAAATGTATAATGACGAAGAATTGAATCCTGTTCTATACAAAAGGAAATAAAAGAAGCGAAGAAAATATCATCTATTTTCTTCGCTAACCAACCTTACCTAACCCCCTTCTCTAATGAAAAGAGAAATTTATTTTAAATATTCTAAGACTTAATCCTTAACAAAAGTACTTGTACCTGTGTCTCCATTTTCAGATACCACAACAATAAAGTAAACTCCTGATTCTAAAGAATTTACATTAACAGACGTTTTTGCGGTAGATGAAAGAGAACCGGACTGTACAAGATTACCATTCTCATCGTAAATCATATACCCGACCATGGCCACACCTTCGTCCGTAGTAACATTTATTTTTCCACTGCTTCCGCTTCCAATACGGATACCTACTGCACCCCCGCTATTGGACTGTGCCGGTAAAAAGCTTGTGATGAAACTTACTATGAGTATAAACAAAATTCTTTTCATGATAAATGATTTAATAGTACAAAGGTATTTTTATATAGTTAAATAACCTATACCTAAATTTTGGTATTTTTTCAAATAATTGGATATGAATTAAAATAAGTTGATGAATGTAGGACGATTTAAGTATTTTTGGCTTATTAATCCGGTCATTATTTGAATTCCTAAACAGATGAAAGCTTATTTATATTTTCTGGTTTTTCTTTTATCTGCATTTTTGTTTGCACAGAATGTAGAAAACCAAATTGAAGAAAATTACAGGAGATACAGAATGGTGGTGGATTCAAATCCCGATTCTGCATTGATGTATATTTTAAGGGCGAAACAACTTAATGATAAGACCAAAAATGCTGACTGGAGTGCCAGAATTTACTATGGTATAGGTTACAGTTATTTGCTAAAACAAAAAGATTCCTCTGCACTTCAATATTTCAATCAGGCCGTTTCGTTTGCGAAAAAATCCTCTAATTCAAATATCCTAAGTAAATCCTATAATCAGATTGGACTGATTTACTCCAACAAGAATGATTTTAAAAAATCTTTGACTCATTATCATCAGTCCTTGAATATTTCTGAAAATAAAGAAGAGCTGAGTGATAATACTATGTCGGTCCTTTCCAATATAGCAAACCTATATATTCTACAACAAGATACCTTAAGCGCTTTGAGGTACTACCACCAGGCCATAAAGATTGGAGAAAGGGAGGACAAAAAAATTATTTTGGCAGGGGTCTTAAATAATATTGCCGTTGTCTACATGGACAACAACATTGACAGCACAGAATTGTATTTGACCAAAGCATTGAAAATTTATAAAGAAACCAGCAATATCTATGGACAAATTATTATTCAAAACAACTTGGCAACAGCCTATTTAAATTTTAAGTCGCGTGAAAATTACCCTAAATCATTAAATTATTTGAATGAGTCTCTTTCCTACAGTCAAGAAACAAAGAATATTGATTTGGAATATTTTAGCTATTACTATTTGGGGTATTATTATGAAAATGCTGAAGCAGATTATACAAAGGCAAAATTGAATTATGAAAAAGCTTATGGGCTTCTGGAGCAAGGTTATAAAAATGATTATGCAATTGAATTATACAAAAGCTTATCAGGTGTATATGTAAAGCTTGGCGATTTCAAAAATGCTTATGCGTTCCAAAATATACAGCATAAATTACAGGATAGCATATTCAGTCTGGAAAAAAACAAACAATTTCATGAAGCCCAAACCAAATTTGATGTTGAACGAAAAAATAACCAAATTCAACTACTCAACAAAGAAAAGCAGATTGAAAAAGGACGTAAACAACTTATATTGATTGGGTCAATTTTACTGATTGTCCCATTGATACTTCTTGCCGTTTTTTACAGGAAGCGAATGAAATACCAGGAAACCATAAGCAAACAAGATAAATTAATTTTTGAAAAAGAAAAAGAAACCATCAGGGTTAAAAATCATATACAGGGCCAAAACCAGGAACGAAACAGGATTGCAAAAGAATTACATGATGGCGTAGGAGGCAGGTTATCAGCGATTAAAATCAAAATGGATCAGCTAAATACCACCGTAATCAAAGATTCGGAATTAGAGGAATGCGTCAGACAACTTCAGGAAACTTCAAAAGAAATCAGAATAATTTCACATGAATTAAATGAAAATAAAATAAATGAATTAAATTTTATAAATTTATTACAATTTTTAATAGATGATTATAAGTTTTATTTTTCAGGAGAAATTCACTTCAATCTTTTCCCATCAGAAAAGTATGAGGAAATCTCCGGAGTAAGTAAACATTATCTATACAGAATTATCCAGGAAATACTCTCCAACTGCCTAAAATATTCTGAAGCCAAAAACATCTACATTGACTGTACATTTGACAATGTGTATAGGATTATAATTGAAGATGACGGTAAAGGATTTGATTTAATTAAAATTAAAAAAGGTATGGGGATTGAAAACATCAAAAAAAGAATTGAAACATTAAAAGGGAATTTGCACATTGACTCTAAGGAGGGAAGAGGTTCAACATTTATCATGGAAATTCCTCAAGATGGAGCAGAATAAAATCAAGATTGGAATAGTTGACGACCATCAGCTAATCCTGGACGGGCTTGAAAAATTACTTAGGACGGTGGAAGATTATGAAATTGTTTTCATTGAAAACAATGCTTCTATCGCATTGGAATATATGCAGCATAATCCTGTAGATCTGATTATTACAGACGTGGCTATGCCAAATATGAATGGAGCGGAATTCATCAGGAGAATCAGGCAAGACAATCAGAATGTTAAAATTTTGGTTTTGAGTATGTATAAAACAGATCTTATTGATGATAATGACATAAGCGGCTATCTTTTGAAAGAATCTTCGAGCGAGACAATCCTGAAAAAAGTAAAAGATGTAATCGGGAAGGAACGGAAAAAAAATATGAACAAGCCCACCAGTTATCATCATGGTTTGTCCAAAAGAGAAAAAGAGATTGTTGTTGAATTGGGAAATGGGCTTTCATCTGAACAAATTGCAGAAAAATTATTCTTGAGTTATTATACCATAGAAACCCATAAAAAAAATATCTTTTTAAAACTCAATGTAAATACAACTGCCGAACTTATCAAAAAAGCTATGCACATTGGCATTATCTGATTAAAAGAGAGATGCTGCAAAATTCATTAACAATCTTTTCTCACAAAGAACTTTGAAAAATCATTAAATTGCGTCAGATTTTCTTTATGCGGGTTTTTGTAGTACTTATTATATTTTTCACGATTATTTCCTGTGCCCGGCAAGGCACCCCTTCCGGTGGCCCCAAAGACGAAGAGCCACCTAAATTTTTGGGTAGTAATCCAGACACCCTTTCTTTGAATGTTGACCCCAATATAAAAGAAATCAATATTGATTTTGACGAGTACGTAATCTTGAAAAACCATACTCAGCAGATTGTAGTTTCTCCTCCACTGGGAAGCTCCGCCGTATTTATGCCTGTAGGTACCCCGAGAAAATCGGTTAAAATTAAATTAAATGAACCTTTGCTTGAAAATACAACGTATAATATAAATTTCGGAAATGCACTTCAGGACAACAATGAAGGCAATAAACTTTCAAATTTTCAGTATGTTTTTTCAACCGGAGACTACATTGATTCACTCGAAATTACAGGAAAAGCCAATGTGCTTTCTCTAAAAGAAAAACCGGAAAACCTGATTGTTGCACTGTATAGAATGGACTCCGCTTATAATGACAGTGTTGTGATTCGTGAAAAACCGTTTTATATCTCCCGCCCGGACTCTGCCGGAATTTTCCGGCTGAATTACCTTCATTCGGGTAAATACCAGATGGTGGCTTTTCAAGATGAAGTGGAAAATATGCAGTTCGACTTCGGAAAGGAAAAATTCGGATTTATAGAGCAACCGGTTGACCTGAATGAAAACCAGGAAATCAATATTCAATTATTTAATCAATTACCCTCATATAAAGCGGAAAAGGCTGATCAAAAAGGTTACGGGCACTTGGTGTTCAGATTTTTAGGACAGCCAGATGAAGTTGAAATCACACCCCTTGATTTTGATTTCACAACATCAAGAATTACGTATGTGCCCAAAAGCGATTCGTTGAATTTCTGGTTCAACCCTGTTACAGATACGATTGAGGAAAAATCCAAAAGAATCAATTTTTTGGTAAAACATTTGGAACAAATTGATACTGTTTCGCTTGTTTATAGCAATTCTATGCGGCATATGCTGACTCTCAGCGAAAATAGCAAGGGCGGTTTTACACCGGCCAAAAAAATGAAAATCACGGCAAATTATCCTTTGGAAAAATTAGATTCAACGTTTATTTCAGTAAAAAAAGACACCCTCCATCTTCCGTTTAAACTGGAAAAAGATATCAAAAATGCCAATGCTTTTGTTCTGGATTTCCCAATTGAATTAAGCTCAAGTTATGAAATTGAACTACATCCGGGCGCCGTTACAGATTTTTTTGGAGAAATAAATGATACAATTAAAATTGATTTCAAAACCAAATCAAGAAATGACTTTGGAAATATAAAACTAAATCTTCAGGAAAAACCAGATAAGCCATTTTGGATTCAGCTGTTGACAGAGAAAAATGAAATTCTGGATGAACAATATACCAGTGATTCGTATTTTGAATACAATTATCTTACACCTGGAAATTATTACTTTAAAATTCTAATTGATGAGAATGAAAATAATTTCTGGGATACAGGGGATTTCTTTGAAAAAAAACAACCCGAACCTGTTTTCACATACCTCGGTTATGTAAATGTCCGTGCGCTCTGGGATGTGGAAGAAACATGGATTGTAAAAGCTGTTGAACCTGCAGAAAAAGAAAAATCCCCTCCGGAAGCCGAAGAGGATTTACCCTAATATATATTTTTTCTATTCTACTGTAACGGATTTTGCCAGATTCCTTGGCTGGTCTACGTTTTTACCCAACTTGACAGCTACATAATAAGACAATAACTGTAATGGAATAGCGGCAAGAATAGGTGTAAATTCTTCTGAAGAATTTGGCACCTCAATTACGTAATCGGCGATTTTTCGAACGTCCTTATCACCTTTATTTACCACAGCAATGATCTGTCCTTTCCGTGCCTTAATTTCCTGTGCATTGCTGACAACTTTTTCGTAATGCCCTGTTTTGGTCGCGATAATTACTACCGGCATATTTTCATCAATCAGCGCAATGGGGCCATGTTTCATTTCCGCAGCGGGATAGCCTTCTGCATGTATATATGAAATTTCTTTTAATTTCAGTGCGCCTTCCAGAGCGGAAGGGAAATTGTAGCCTCTACCTAAATAGAGCGCATTTGTAACATCTTTGTATTTTTCGGCGATTTTAATTACCTCTTCGGCAGTTGTGTCCAATGTTTCCTGAACGAGTTCCGGAATTGAATCCAATTCATGCGTTAAAGCATTGAATCTCTCTGCACTTAAATTGCCGTTGTGTTTTCCCAATTTAATCGCGATTAAAGAAAGAATTGTCAGCTGAGCGGTAAAGGCTTTTGTGGATGCAACCCCAATTTCCGGTCCGGCATGGGTATAAGAGCCTGCGTCTGTGATTCTGGCAATGGATGAACCCACAACATTATTGATTCCATAAATGAAAGCACCTTTTTCTTTGGCCAGTTTTAATGCGGCTAAAGTATCTGCTGTTTCACCTGATTGTGAAATCGCAATTACCACATCATTTTTTTTGATAATTGGGTTTCTGTACCGGAATTCAGAAGCGTATTCAACTTCTACCGGAA
>PJUF01000099.1_pt1 | contig 90480 bp, 77 predicted proteins | sample 1512191 | NCBI WGS metagenome assembly PJUF01 (sample SAMN08177673, study PRJNA422409) | Feces metagenome, whole genome shotgun sequencing project. | isolation source: Chicken feces (3) enriched on wood chips | host: Gallus gallus | place: USA: Madison | collected 2015-01-15
GATCAGGGTTCGAATCCTTGTGCCCGTGCTTAATAAACTTAGAAAACAATTAAATGGCAAAAGTACTTGATTTTTTTAAGGACTCTTATACAGAGATCACCGAGAAAGTGACTTGGCCGACTTGGTCACAATTGCAGAGTCATGCTATTATTGTACTTGTTGCTTCCATTATTATCGCATTGTTGATTTTCGTAATGGATAAAGCATCGAGCAACATTATGGAGTTGTTGTACAATACAGCTTCTTAATTTTTCTAATTCGAAAGAAGACTATGGCAGATCAAAGTTTAAAATGGTACGTAGTTCGTGCTGTTAGTGGGAAAGAGAAGAAGGTAAAGCAATATCTTGAGGCAGAAATCAATCGTTTAGGAATACAGCATTTAGTAACGCAGGTATTGATCCCTATGGAGAAATACTACCAGATGCGTGATGGTAAGAAAGTAGCGAAAGAGCGTAACTATTACCCTGGATATGTATTGATTGAAGCAGCTTTGGATGGAGAGATTGAGCACGCGATCAAAAACGTAAATAGCGTAATCGGATTTTTAGGTGATAAAGCAGGTAATGCGATCCCTTTGCGTCCGGCAGAAGTAAACAGGATCCTAGGTAAAGTGGATGAGATGGCCGAGCAAGGCGAGTCTATCAACGTTCCTTACTACGTAGGTGAAACAGTGAAAGTAAGCGATGGTCCATTCAATGGATTCACTGGTGAAATCGAAGAGGTTCATGAGGATAAGAAGAAATTGACCGTAATGGTTAAGGTATTCGGAAGAAAGACTCCTCTTGAATTGAACTACATGCAGGTGGAGAAGGAGTAATCCGGATCGAAGATAAAATAGAGACAGGATTAATGTCTATCAAAAAAACCGATATTGAGAAATATCGGTTTTTTGCTTAAAAGTACCTGCTATAACAAATAGCAATCCATCGCCTCAAATAAAAAGTAAAAAATATTTTCATCTTAAAGAATTTATATATATCTTTGCACCTCGTTTGATTGCAAAACTTAGGTTTAAGGTCGAACGAGAAAAAGTAAATGTTACGTTATTGCTTCCAACTTACTAACAAACATTTAACAAATTAAATCACAAAAAAAATGGCAAAAGAAGTCAGTGCGTTAGTAAAATTACAAGTGAAGGGCGGTGCTGCAAACCCATCTCCACCAGTAGGACCTGCATTAGGTGCTAAAGGTGTGAACATCATGGATTTTTGTAAGCAATTCAACGCTCGTACGCAAGACAAACCAGGTCAAGTATTACCTGTTGTAATCACTGTATATGCCGACAAATCTTTTGATTTTATCATCAAGACTCCACCAGTAGCGGTTCAGTTAAAAGACGCAGCTAAATTGAAAAGTGGATCAGGCGAGCCTAACCGTAAGAAGGTGGCAAGCATTACTTGGGATCAAGTAAAGCAAATCGCTGAAGATAAAATGCCAGATTTGAATGCATTTACCGTAGAGTCAGCTATGAGAATGGTTGCCGGTACAGCGCGTAGTATGGGTATCACAGTATCTGGAGATGCTCCTTGGAAAAATTAATTAACGAAATCAGTTTAAGAAAGTGGCTAGATTAACAAAAAATCAAAAAGCGGCACTATCCAAAATTGAAGCTGGTAAGGCGTATACTTTAAAAGAAGCTTCGGCTTTAGTTAAAGAAATCACCAATACCAAGTTTGATGCTTCAGTGGATATCGACGTTCGTTTGGGCGTAGATCCTCGTAAAGCAAATCAAATGGTTCGTGGTATCGCAACATTACCTCACGGAACTGGTAAGACAGTTCGTGTTTTAGTTTTATGTACTCCTGATAAGGAAGAAGAAGCTAAAGCAGCAGGTGCGGACTACGTAGGTCTTGACGACTACATCAGCAAAATCGAAGGTGGTTGGACTGACGTTGACATCATCATCACTATGCCTAGTGTTATGGCGAAAGTAGGTAAATTGGGTCGTATTTTAGGTCCAAGAAACTTGATGCCTAACCCTAAAACTGGTACAGTAACTACCGAAGTTGGTAAAGCTGTAACAGAGGTTAAAGGTGGTAAGATCGATTTCAAAGTTGACAAAACAGGTATCATCCACACTTCAGTTGGTAAAGTGTCTTTCGATGCAGATAAAATCTATGATAACGCATTAGAGGTATTACAAACGTTAGCGCGTTTGAAACCATCTGCAGCTAAAGGAACGTACTTCAAGAGTATTCACATTTCATCAACCATGAGTCCAGGTATTCATGTAGAAACTAAATCAGTAGTAGGAATTTAATCATGAGAAAAGAACTTAAACATGAAATTGTTCAAGCCTTGGCTGAGCAGATTAAATCTTACGGTAATTTCTACATTACGGATACGGCAGATTTAACTGTTGAGAAGGTGAATGGCATTCGTCGCAAATGTTTCGAGCAAGGTATCGAGATCCAAGTGGTAAAAAACACCTTGATCAAGAAAGCCTTATTAGAAGCAGGTGTTGATTCAGAAGAGATCTTTGGCGTATTAAAAGGAGCATCTACAATGATGTTTGCCGAAACCGGCAACGCTCCTGCGAAATTGATCAAACAATTACGTAAAGAAGGTGATAAGCCTGTATTGAAAGCAGCATATATTCAAGAGACTGCTTTCGTAGGCGACAACCAACTTGATGCATTAGTGAACCTTAAATCTAAAGAGGAACTTATCGCAGACGTTATTGCTTTACTTCAATCACCAGCGAAAAATGTTATTTCTGCTCTTCAATCAGGCGGCAATACAATTTCCGGCTTAGTAAAAGCTTTAGAAGAAAGAGGTTAACGAGACCTACTCACAAAAACTCGTTGCATTTTAATTAACAATTATTTTTTAAAAAAGTACATTCAAAAAATCAAAATAAAATGGCAGATTTAAAACAACTTGCTGAACAGTTAGTGAACTTAACAGTAAAAGAAGTTAAAGAATTAGCTGATATCTTAAAAGACGAATACGGTATTGAGCCTGCTGCTGCTGCTGTAGCTGTTGCTGCTGCTCCTGCTGGAGACGGCGCTGCTGCTGCTGAAGAGAAAACTTCATTTGACGTTATCTTGAAAGAAGCTGGTGGTCAGAAATTAGCTGTAGTTAAATTAGTTAAAGATTTAGCTGGTTTAGGTTTGAAAGAAGCAAAAGACTTAGTTGACGGTGCACCTAAAGAATTAAAAGCTGGTGTTTCTAAAGACGAAGCTGAAGCTTTGAAAAAACAACTAGAAGAAGCTGGAGCTGTAGTTGAGATTAAGTAATCTCGCATAAAGCACCAAAAAATTAGACTCTGATAGTGAAATCTATCAGAGTCTATTCCTGTTTATAATAAATGATATGAATCTGCGCTTTCGCTGAGGCCAGATTGGAAGACAACATCAGCTATGTTAGCTCAGTTTTTTTAAACTAAATTCTTATTCCCTTGGCAAACAATAATATGCAACAAGAAAGAGTAAATTTTGCGACCAGTAAGAAGGTAATTGATTATCCGGATTTCTTGGACGTACAATTGGAGTCTTTCAAGGAGTTTTTTCAATTAGAGACTACTTCCGACGATCGCCATCAGGAAGGGCTTTACAAGGTTTTCGCCGAAAACTTCCCTATTTCTGATTCAAGAAACATCTTTGTGCTAGAGTTTTTGGATTATTTCATTGATCCACCGCGCTATGATATCCAAGAGTGTATCGAACGTGGTTTGACGTATAGCGTACCTTTGAAGGCAAAATTGAAGTTATCTTGTAATGATGAAGAACACGAAGATTTTGAAACCATTGTACAAGATGTATATTTAGGAACTATCCCTTACATGACTCCAAAAGGTACCTTTGTGATCAATGGTGCCGAGCGTGTAATCGTTTCTCAATTGCACCGTTCTCCTGGTGTGTTCTTTGGTCAAAGTAGACACACAAATGGTACTAAACTTTATTCTGCTAGGGTAATTCCTTTTAAAGGGTCTTGGATCGAATTCGCAACAGACGTGAACAACGTGATGTATGCTTACATCGATCGTAAGAAAAAATTCCCAGTTACTACCTTATTACGTGCTATTGGTTTCGATTCTGATAAGGATATCTTAGAATTATTCGACCTTGCAGACGAAGTAAAGGTTAGTAAAACGGGTCTGAAAAAATACGTTGGTCGTCGTTTAGCGGCTAGGGTATTGAACAAATGGACAGAGGATTTCGTAGATGAGGATACCGGTGAAGTGGTATCTATCGACCGTAACGAAATCATCCTTGAACGTGAAACAGTTTTAGAAGAGGACCACATTGATTTGATCATCGATGCAGGGGTAAAATCTATTATCCTGACCAAAGAAGACGAATCCAACAATGCGGACTATTCGATTATATATAATACTTTACAGAAGGATACTTCGAACTCAGAGAAAGAGGCTGTGGAGCACATCTACCGTCAATTACGTAACGCTGAACCACCTGATGAGGAAACTGCTCGTGGTATCATCGATCGTTTGTTCTTCTCTGATAAACGTTATGATTTAGGGGATGTAGGTAGATACCGCATCAACCGTAAATTGAACTTAGGAACGGATTCAGATACCAAAGTTTTGACACGCGAAGACATTATCGCGATCGTTAAATACTTGATCAACCTGATCAACTCCAAAGCTGAGGTGGATGATATTGACCACTTATCAAACCGTCGCGTACGTACGGTAGGTGAGCAATTATACGCGCAGTTTGGTGTAGGTCTTGCTCGTATGGCGCGTACTATCCGCGAACGTATGAACATCCGTGACAACGAAGTGTTCACACCTACTGATTTGATCAATGCACGTACATTATCGTCAGTAATCAATTCATTCTTCGGAACAAACCAGTTATCTCAGTTCATGGACCAAACGAATCCATTGGCGGAGATTACACATAAGCGTCGTTTATCAGCGTTAGGTCCAGGTGGTCTTTCTCGTGAGCGCGCAGGTTTCGAGGTTCGTGACGTTCACTACACGCACTACGGCCGTCTTTGTACGATCGAAACGCCTGAGGGTCCGAACATCGGTTTGATCTCTTCACTATCTGTACACGCGAAGATCAACAACCTAGGATTTATCGAAACACCATACCGTAAAGTAGAAGACGGTAAGGTAGTGGTTGATCAGCCAGTTGTTTACTTGTCGGCAGAAGATGAGGATGATAAAACTATCGCACAAGCGAACGCATTGTACGATGATAAAGGTAATTTCTTGGATGCGAAAGTAAAAGCAAGATACGAGGGTGACTTCCCGATTATCGAGCCTGAGAAATTAGACTATATGGACGTTGCGCCTAACCAGATCACCTCTATTGCGGCTTCATTGATTCCTTTCTTGGAGCATGATGATGCCAACCGTGCATTGATGGGATCGAACATGCAGCGCCAGGCCGTGCCTTTATTACGTCCTCAAGCTCCGGTTGTAGGAACAGGATTGGAAGCTCGCGTAGCGAAAGATTCCCGTACCTTGATCAATGCTGAAGGAAACGGTGTAGTAGAATATGTAGATGCACAAGAAATCCACATCCGCTACAACCGTAATGAAAACGAGAAATTGGTTTCATTCGATGAGGATGTTAAGGTTTATAAATTAACGAAATTCAAGAAAACCAACCAGAATACTTGTATCAACTTGAAACCGATCGTCATCAAAGGACAAGAGGTATCTAAAGGTCAGGTATTGTGTGAGGGATATGCAACAGAAGACGGTGAATTAGCATTAGGCCGTAACCTAAAAGTAGCGTTCATGCCTTGGCAAGGATACAACTTTGAGGATGCGATCGTAATCTCTGAGCGCGTAGTGTCTCAGGATTTGTTCACTTCATTGCACATTGAGGAATTCGAACTGGAAGTTCGTGATACCAAACGTGGTGAAGAGGAATTAACAGCTGATATCCCGAACGTATCTGAAGAAGCTACGAAAGACTTAGACGAGAACGGTATTATCCGTATCGGTGCGGAAGTTGGCGAAGGTGATATCTTGATCGGTAAGATCACTCCAAAAGGAGAGTCTGATCCTTCTCCAGAAGAGAAATTATTACGTGCCATCTTTGGTGACAAAGCCGGCGATGTGAAGGATGCTTCCTTGAAGACTCCTCCATCCATCAAAGGGGTTGTTATCGACACGAAATTGTTCTCCCGTGCGAAGAAAATGTCTAAAGAAGTAGAGCGTAAAGCTTTAGAGAAATTAGAAGTTGCACACGATAAAAACATCAGAGCGTTAAAAGATCGTTTAGTGGATAAATTGTTCACTATTGTAAATGGTAAGACCTCTCAAGGTATCTACAGTGTTTACAAAGAGCTTTTGGTTGCTAAAGGTGCTAAATTCACCCAAAAGATCCTTCAGGATTTGGATTACAACAATGTAAACCCAACTGGATGGACTACGGATGATGATAAAAACGAAATGATCAAGTATGCATTGCATAACTACGGCATTAAGGTTAATGAGGAGTTAGGTGCATTCAAACGTGAGAAATTCGCTATCTCTGTGGGTGATGAGCTTCCATCAGGAATTGTTCAAATGGCTAAAGTTTATGTGGCTAAGAAACGTAAGCTTAAAGTAGGGGATAAGATGGCGGGCCGTCACGGTAACAAAGGTATCGTTGCACGTATCGTTCGTGATGAAGATATGCCGTTCTTGGAAGATGGAACACCGGTAGATATCGTATTGAATCCACTAGGGGTACCATCTCGTATGAACCTTGGACAGATCTATGAAACTGTTTTAGGATGGGCAGGACAGAAATTAGGGGTTAAGTTTGCTACGCCGATCTTCGATGGTGCTGAAATGGACCAGGTAGAAGAATGGGTAGAGAAAGCAGGATTACCGAAATCAGGTCGTACCTATTTGTACAACGGTTTAACAGGTGAGCGTTTTGACCAACCTACAACAGTTGGTGTAATCTACATGTTGAAATTAGGACACATGGTAGATGACAAAATGCACGCTCGTTCAATCGGTCCATACTCGTTGATTACTCAACAACCATTAGGTGGTAAGGCACAGTTCGGTGGTCAGCGTTTTGGTGAGATGGAGGTTTGGGCATTAGAGGCATTCGGTGCATCGAACATCCTTCAAGAGATCTTAACGGTGAAATCAGATGATGTTGTGGGTCGTGCGAAAACTTACGAAGCGATCGTTAAAGGTAATAACCTTCCAACGCCATCGGTACCAGAATCGTTCAACGTATTGGTACATGAGCTTCGCGGTCTAGGTTTAGATATCACATTGGATTAATCAAGCAAAATTGAGCTTAAGAAGGGGTCAAATCCTTCTTAAGCTTTCACATACAGCTTTAACTTTTTACTAAGTATGTCTTACAAAAAAGATAATAAAATCAAAAGTAACTTTACATCGATCACGATCAGCTTGGCATCTCCAGAGACTATTTTGGAGCGCTCAAGTGGTGAGGTTACTAAACCAGAAACCATTAACTATCGTACTTACAAACCAGAGCGCGACGGATTATTCTGTGAGCGTATTTTTGGTCCTGTAAAAGATTACGAATGTCACTGTGGTAAATACAAACGTATCCGTTATAAAGGTATCGTTTGTGACCGTTGTGGGGTGGAGGTTACAGAGAAGAAAGTACGTCGTGAGCGTATGGGACACATCAACTTGGTGGTTCCTGTAGCACATATCTGGTACTTCCGTTCTTTGCCAAACAAAATCGGTTATTTATTAGGTCTTCCTACCAAGAAATTGGATATGATCATCTACTACGAAAGATATGTGGTTATTCAAGCCGGTATCAAAGAAGATGATGGTATCTCTTACATGGATTTCTTGACAGAAGAGGAATATTTGGATATTTTGGATACCCTTCCAAAAGAAAACCAATACCTTGACGATACAGATCCGCAGAAATTCGTAGCGAAAATGGGTGCTGAGGCGCTAGAAGATTTATTGAAACGTCTAGACCTTGACCAATTATCATATGATCTTCGTCACCAAGCAGCTAACGAAACTTCTCAACAACGTAAGAACGAGGCTTTAAAACGCCTTCACGTAGTAGAAGCTTTCCGCGGTGCCAATGATCACATCGAGAACCGTCCGGAATGGATGATCGTGAAGATCGTTCCGATCATTCCACCAGAATTGCGTCCTCTAGTGCCTTTGGATGGTGGTCGTTTCGCAACTTCGGATTTGAACGACTTATACCGTCGTGTAATCATCCGTAACAACCGTTTGAAACGTTTGATCGAGATCAAAGCACCAGAAGTAATCTTACGTAACGAGAAACGTATGCTTCAGGAAGCCGTTGACTCTTTATTCGATAACTCGCGTAAAGTAAATGCGGTGAAAACGGAAGGTAACCGTGCGTTGAAGTCATTATCCGATATCCTTAAAGGTAAGCAAGGACGTTTCCGTCAGAACTTACTGGGTAAACGTGTTGACTACTCGGCTCGTTCGGTAATTGTGGTAGGTCCTCACTTGAAATTACACGAGTGTGGTCTTCCAAAAGATATGGCAGCGGAACTTTACAAACCATTCATCATCCGTAAGATGATCGAAAGAGGAATTGTGAAGACCGTAAAATCTGCTAAGAAAATCGTTGATCGTAAAGATCCGGTTGTATGGGATATCTTGGAGAATGTGCTAAAAGGACATCCTGTATTATTAAACCGTGCTCCTACGCTTCACCGTTTGGGTATTCAGGCTTTCCAACCTACTTTGGTAGAAGGTAAAGCGATCCAATTACACCCATTAGTGTGTACAGCGTTCAACGCCGATTTCGACGGTGACCAGATGGCAGTTCACTTACCTTTAGGTAATGCTGCAATTTTGGAAGCCCAAATCTTGATGTTGGCAGCACACAACATTCTTAACCCAGCAAACGGTTCTCCTGTTACAGTACCATCTCAAGACATGGTATTGGGTCTTTACTACATTACCAAAGGCCGTAAAACAGATGATAGCCGTAAGATGAAAGGGGAGGGAAGTACCTTCTATTCTGCAGAAGAAGTAATCATTGCTTTGAACGAAGGACAGTTGGATCTTCACTCATTCATCAAGGTTAAGACACAAATCAAAACCAAAGAAGGTGAATTCAAACAAGCAATCATTGAAACTACCGTTGGCCGTGTGATCTTTAACCAGATCGTTCCGGAAGAAGTAGGTTATATCAATGAATTGTTGACCAAGAAATCCTTGCGTAATGTTATCGGTGAGATCGTTAAGAACACCGGTATGGCTCGCGCAGCGAAATTCTTGGATGATATGAAAGAGCTAGGATTCCAAACAGCATTTAAAGGAGGATTGTCCTTCAACTTGCAGGATTTGAACATCCCGGCTGCAAAAGCTGATTTGATTGCTCAAGCTACCAACGAGGTGGAAGAAGTAATGAACAACTATAACATGGGTTTCATTACCAACAACGAGCGTTACAACCAAATCATCGATATTTGGACACGTATCAATAACCGATTGACGGCACACGTAATGGATATCCTTTCGAACGATAACCAAGGTTTCAACTCTGTTTACATGATGTTGGATTCTGGAGCTCGTGGTTCTAAGGAGCAGATTCGTCAGTTATGTGGTATGCGTGGTTTGATGGCGAAACCTCAGAAGTCTGGTACTTCAGGTGGTGAGATTATCGAAAACCCGATTTTATCGAACTTTAAAGAAGGATTATCCGTATTAGAGTACTTTATCTCTACCCACGGTGCGCGTAAAGGTCTTGCGGATACGGCGTTGAAAACGGCGGATGCGGGTTACTTAACTCGTCGTTTACATGACGTAGCTCAAGATATGATTGTTGTTGAACAAGATTGTAACGGTTTACGTGGTATCTATACAACAGCATTGAAAGACAACGATGATATCGTTGAACCACTTTACGACCGTATCTTAGGACGTACGCCTTTGAATGATGTGGTACATCCGGAAACTGATGAAGTAATCGTAGCAGCAAACGAGGATATCACCGAAGAGATTGCGGAAGCAATTGAAAACGCAGGTATCGAAGGTGTGGAGATTCGCTCGGTATTGACCTGTGAATCTAAGCGCGGAGTTTGTGCTTGCTGTTACGGACGTAACTTAGCCTCTGGTAAGCGTGTTCAATTGGGTGAGGCTGTCGGTGTAATCGCAGCACAATCCATTGGTGAGCCAGGTACGCAGTTAACACTTCGTACGTTCCACGTCGGTGGTACGGCATCCAACATTGCGGCAGAGTCTTCGATCATCGCGAAATACGATGGTAAAATCGAATTCGAAAACGTTCGTACGGTGGAGAAAGAAGGCGAAGATGGTCCATACCAAGTCGTATTAGGTCGTTCTGGTGAGATCAAGGTGGTAAATGACGAGAAGAAAGTTCTTTACCAACAGATCATCCCTTACGGTTCGAACTTATTCGTTAAAGAAGGAGAGAAAGTAGAAAAAGGAGCTAAGTTAGTAGACTGGGATCCATATAATGCGGTAATTATCTCTGAATTTGCGGGTAAGGTAGAATTTGATGCGATCATCGAAGGTATTACTTTCCGTGAAGAGTCTGATGAGCAGACTGGCCACAAAGAGAAGGTGATCATCGAAACGCGTGATAAAACGAAAAACCCTACCATTAAGGTATTGGATAATAAAGGCGAAATCATCCGTTCATATAACATTCCAGTAGGAGCTCACGTTTCTGTATCTGATGGTCAGAAAGTGAAAGAAGGTGCGGTATTGGTTAAGATCCCTCGTTCTACAGGTAAGACCCGAGATATTACGGGTGGTCTTCCTCGTGTAACGGAGTTGTTCGAGGCTCGTAATCCTTCAAACCCTGCAGTTGTAACTGAAATCGATGGTGTTGTATCATTAGGTGGTGTTAAACGTGGTAACCGTGAGATCTCTATCGAGTCTCGTGATGGCCAAGTGAAAAAGTACTTAGTACCTCTTTCGAAACACATCTTGGTACAGGATAATGACTTTATCAAAGCTGGTATGCCATTGTCAGACGGTCAGATCTCTCCTTCAGATATCTTATCGATCAAAGGCCCTTCAGCAGTACAAGAATATATCGTAAATGGTATCCAAGAGGTTTACCGCCTTCAAGGGGTAAAAATCAACGATAAACACTTCGAAACCATCGTTCACCAAATGATGCAGAAAGTGAATATCGAGGATCCAGGAGATACACGTTTCTTAGAAAAAGAAGCGGTGAACAAATGGGATTTCATGGAAGAGAACGATTCATTATACGACAAGAAAGTTGTTGTTGATGCGGGAGATTCCAAAACATTACGTCCAGGTCAGATCGTGGCGATGCGTAAGCTACGTGAGGAAAACTCCAGCTTGAAACGCCAAGACATGAAATTGGTTGAGGTTCGTGATGCTATCCCAGCGACTTCAAGTCCATTGTTGCAAGGTATTACCCGTGCTTCATTAGGTACGAAATCGTTCATCTCTGCAGCTTCCTTCCAGGAAACTACAAAAGTATTGAACGAAGCAGCAATCGCTGGTAAACGTGATAACCTATTAGGATTGAAAGAAAACGTAATTGTTGGTCACTTGATCCCTTCAGGTACAGGTTTACGTCAGTACAGCAATATCATTGTTGGTTCTCGTGAAGAATACGATCAATTATTAGCTTCTAAAGAAGAAGATTAATCGTTGATAGGTAGCGAGTGGGTCTTTGGACCGACTCGGCTAAACATACTCAAATGGTCTGGATCCCAAAAGGATCCAGGCCATTTTGTTTTTATAAAAAATGGAAATTTGGATAAAATTCCAACTAATTGTTACATAATTTGTTTATTTGCTTTAAGCTATGTTTGAAATGGACCTGAATATCATCATCAATCAATTTGTATGGGAATGGAACGACTTGCTTAAGGCTTGCCTATCCCTTGTTGCCGGCTTTGTATTGGGGTTTGAGCGGGAATGGAAAGATAAATCCGCCGGCTTTAAAACAATCTCTATTATCTGTTTGGGAAGTACGCTATTTTCCCTGTTATCCTATAAGTTGGGAGCAGGAGAGTCGGAAGATGCCACCCGAATTGCTTCTTACGTCGTTTCCGGGATCGGTTTCCTGGGGGCAGGTGTAATCTTCAAGGATGGGGTGAATGTCAATGGATTGACCACTGCAAGTATCATCTGGATGTCGGCAGCCATAGGAATGGCTATTGGCTTTGGGGTGTTCCTAACAGCGGCAATCTTCTTGTTTGCCTGTTTTGCGATCATTATTTCCGGTAAACTAATCAATAAGCATATTATTAAGAGTGTGGGCAGACAAGTCACCGTAACGTTGAATAGGGAAGATCTGGACACCAAAGATGAGTTGGTAAAAGAATTAAAGCCCTTGACCAAACAGTTAAAGGTAAAAAAGATAACCCTAACAGAGGATGAATTGACCGTTGTATTGGATGTGCTTATCAACAAGGAAAATATTCGAAAATTCGAAAAGGTACTTTTTTCCCATCGAAAACTGATCGAAGTGAGTATTTAATAATTGGAAGTTAAATCCCTTAGTTAAATTTTGTCCAGGATAGCAACTTGTTGCAATTCGTGGTTATCGCTTCGTAATCATACCCATTTTCATTCTTAACAAATAATTTTGAGCCTAATCCAACGGCCGATACGCCGGCTTCAAACCATTGCTCAATATTTTGCACTTTAACTTCTACACCACCGGTAGGCATAAATTTAACGTTCGGAAATAAAGGTTTAATGCTTTTTAGGAAGCCAGTACCTAAGGTTTCTCCAGGAAATAATTTGATGAATCCACATCCAGCATGCATGGCTGCTGCGATCTCAGAGGGTGTCATGCAACCAGGAATCCAGAATATATCTTTCTCTTTGGCCAGTTGAGCTAGTTTTTCCGTGAAGATAGGACTCACCAGAAATTCTGTACCCAATTTGAGGAACTCATCAGCTGCTTCGGTATCTAGAATGGTTCCGATGCCTAATTTTAAGTCTGGGAAATGTTCCACTTTATAAGCCATTAAAGCCTTAAAATTCTCCACTGCTGCAGCTCCGCGGTTCACAAATTCAAAAACCCGGATTCCACCTTCATAGCAGGCTTTTAATACATTTATACAGGTTTCTACATCATCATGGTAAAAAACCGGGATGACCGGATAAGCTGCTATGGTATCTAAGATTTGATTTTTCATCATGTTAAAATTTACCGTTTCCAAAATCACCTTCCACAAATAATTTCTGATAACCAGCGCCAGTTGCTGTATCTACCACTTTCTGGGCTTCCCATTGATGGGAAAGCGCATGTATCAATCCCGCCATAAACGCATCCCCGCTTCCGATTCGGTCTATCACTTCTTCGGTTTCATAAACTTCGGAAATCACATCCTCCGTTTCGGTATGAAAGGTTCCATAAAAGAGGTTGTGCGTTGGACGATCCATAAACCTAAACGTGTTTGCAATGTACTTGACCTTTGGAAACAAGCTCCGGATCTCCTGCGCATTCTGCTTCGCAAATTCAAAATAGGTTTCTTTGCTGCTGTTTCTGTTTAGCTGTTCATCTATTGCAGTTCCAAGCATTTTATTGGATGCCCAGATGTTTCCCATAATGACATCACAATACTTGACCAAAGTCGGCATGACTTCTATTGGCGCTTTACCATATTGCCAGAGCTTGCTCCGGTAATTGAGATCCACTGAAATCTGAATCCCTTTTTCGGATGCTTTATTTAGGAGAATCTCCATCAGGTCAGCCATATCCAGATTCAAGGCAGGTGTTAATGCCGACCAATGCAACCAAAAAACATCCTCCAATAAACTGTCGAAAGGGAAATCTTCCTTGCTCAATTGGCTAAAACTGGAATATTTACGGTCGTAAATGACCTCTCCAGAACTCAGCCCATTTGCTGAAAGTAAGATGTAGCTTCCTAATCGATCGCCGGACCAAATAATCTTATGGGTGCCAACAGCGAGCCCATTCAATTTTTGAACGATTTCTTGGCTCAAGCTGTTTTGTGGAAAGGCACTTACATATTCCACTTTATTCCCCATTTGGGCCAGTGAGGCAGCTACATTGGCTTCAGCTCCACCAGGGTAAATACGTAGTAGATTGTTCGGGCTGTCAAAAAAATGACTCCCAAGACTTTGTTGACGAATCAGGATTTCTCCAAAGGATAGTATTGTGTTCATTGGTTGAATTGATTGGCAAGTTAATTCTTTTTCTTGAGGATTTTCACTATTATTGGGTTAAAATCTAACCACATACTATGGGAATCCTAGAGAAGTTCTCTTTAAGAAACAAGAAAATTATTATTACAGGCGGTACAGGCATTTTAGGGAAGGCCTTTGTACATGCATTAGCAGAAGCTGGCGCATCAATTTGTATCCTTGGTAGAAGCCAAGAGAAAATTGATGAACGAATTAAAGAGGCACAGGCGCTAGGCGCAGAAGCCATTGGAATTATTGCTGATGTGATGGATGAGCAGGCTGTTCACGCAGCGAAATCTGAAATCCTAGCACAATGGGGTACCATTGATGGCTTGATCAATGCGGTTGGCGGTAATATCCCGGGTGCAACGATTGGCGACCAACAATCTATTTTTGATAATAAAATCCAAGACACCATTAAGGCCATCGAATTGAATCTTTACGGAACCATTATTCCAAGCATGGTGTTCGGTGAGATCATTGCTTCCAAGGGAAAAGGTTCCATCATCAATATCTCTTCGCTAGCCGCAAGCAGACCCTTAACCAGGGTGTTGGGCTATACAGTTGCGAAGCATGGAATAGATGGATTTACCAAATGGATGGCTACGGAACTGGCCCTTCGCTATGGCGATCAGGTGCGTGTCAATGCGATCGCTCCGGGCGTATTCCTAACAGAGCAGAACCGGAACTTATTGACCAACCCGGATGGTAGCTATACCGATCGGGCAAAGAAGTTTATTAACGGAACACCTTATAGGCGATTGGGAGATCCTTCTGAGCTAGAAGGTACTTTAGTCTACCTGTTGAGCGATGCTTCGGCCTTCGTAACGGGCGAGACTATATTTGTAGATGGTGGTTTTGATGCTTGGTGTGGCGTATAAATAAGATGAACAAGAAATTTTTAGAACAAACCTGGAGATGGTATGGTCCAAATGACCCTGTTTCCTTAAATGATGTAAAACAAGCTGGTGCAACGGGAATTGTAACAGCACTCCATCATATCCCACATGGCGATGTTTGGCCGGTGGAAGATATTTTAGCGCGTAAAAAACTGATTGAAGATGCTGGCTTGAGATGGTCGGTCGTAGAATCTGTTCCGGTGCATGAGTCGATCAAAACCAATGCAAAGGATGCCGGTATTTACCTGGAGAACTACAGGCAATCCTTAAAGAACTTGGCCGATTGCGGTATTTATACCGTTTGCTATAATTTCATGCCGGTATTGGATTGGACAAGAACCCAATTGGACCTGGAAATGAAGGATGGATCCAAAGCCCTGTACTTTGATTGGATCGATCTGGCGATTTTTGATATCCATATCCTGAAAAGGGAAGGGGCATTGGATGATTATTCTGACGAGATACAGGAACAAGCAGCTGATCGGCTAGGAGAGATGAGTAAGGAGGATTTATTGAACCTTCAGCATAATGTGTTGATGGGAATTCCTGGAGAGGGGGATATTTCCTTGGAGTCCTTGAGCAATAGCATCGAGACTTATTCGAGTATAGGCAGGGATGGATTGAGAAAAAATCTATTGTTGTTCTTGGAGGGAATAGCGGAGGTTTGTGAGACAAATGGTATCAAGATGACCATTCATCCGGATGATCCGCCATATGGTATCCTAGGGCTTCCAAGGGTAGTGAGTAATGAAGAGGATCTGTTGTATTTGATCAATGGTCAGGAAAAGGAATTTAACGGGATTTGTTTTTGTACAGGTTCTTTGGGTGCTGGACCAGCGAATGATCTTCCGAAGATCTTTGACCAGGTGAAGCATCGGGTGAATTTTGTGCATTTGAGGAATGTGAAAAAGGATGCATTAGGAAGTTTTTATGAGGCAGATCATTTGGATGGGGATGTGGATATGTATTTGATCATGAAGGCGCTGGTGGAAGAGAATCAGAAGCGGGAAATTGCCTTGCCTTTCCGTCCGGATCATGGGCATCAGATGTTGGATGATTTGGAAAAGGTGACTAATCCGGGGTATTCGGCGATTGGGAGGTTGAGAGGCCTTGCGGAATTAAGAGGGTTGGAAATGGGGGTGATACGCTCGAAAGGGTAATATTAATTTATTCGTCATTGCGAGGAGGTACTATATCGTCATTGCGAGGAGGTACGACGAAGCAATCTTTCAACTATTCGAAAGATTGCTTCGTTCCTCGCAATGACGGGCTAAAGATTGCTTCGTTCCTCGCAATGACGAACTACTTCAATTTCTCTGTTAAGAAAACAATCTCCTTATAATTATCCTTTTCATACACAATACCCATCAATTTCGGTTTGATCAACACAATATCCGAATACGCGGAATACGATCCTTTATAACCAGCTGGGCTTTTCGCAATCACCTTATTAAAATACCAGGTTTTTCCCTTATCCTTCGACAACCTCAAGGTCAAATTATCCCTATTATTCTGATCCGCAGCATTGATATGCGCCAAGATAAATCCCTTACCCTTCTTCCAAGAAAGCACAGCACCTTGGTTGATCGGATCTGGAAGGTTTGGATCTGGAGCTGAAGAAACCCAGGATTCACCCCCATCATGGGAAATAGAAATAATCCGTTGCTTCGGCTGGATCTGTTGATTTCTCGAACTCATATACACCTCATTATCTCCAATCTGCGCTGCCAAAGACTCATTAGATCCTTGAAAAGGCACATTATCACTCAACTGAAAAGTCTTTCCATGATCATCGGAGTAATAAGCATGTGCATTCCAATCCTTTCCAGCAGGGGCAGGGTCGCCGGCACTATGGTTTGCCGCCACATAGATCCTTCCTTTCTTCGGTCCGGAAACAAATTGAAAAGCATGTCCAGGCGTATTCGCATATGTCCGCCAATCTTCTGAGAAATTATAAGAAGGGTTCAACTGCGGTTGCTTCGGACGATGCGTCTGCGTGGTGATATTTACCGGTTCCGACCAGGTCTTCGCGCCATCTACCGAAGTAATATACCATACCTCACGAAGCCCTTTTCCTTTTCTCACCTCGCCCTCATGGTTATTCCCCGTATTATAGAACAAAAATATTCTTCCTTTAGGATATTGCGGATCCGTCAGATCCACCACTGGCGCCATATTACCCGCCTGCAACTTATCATAATCAGCAGCAATCGCCAATTTTCCCCAAGTTTTCCCATTGTCCTCACTGATCTTATACACAATATCCACATTTCCATAATCTCCTGCATGGTCAACCCGTCCTTCCGCAAAGGCAATCAGGTCGCCATTTTTGTTCTTGATCAACGCAGGGATGCGGTAACTGGCATAGCCGTCCTCTCCAGAACGGAAAACAACCGTTTCTTGAGCTTGTGCGCCCGAAATAAAGCATGCAGCTAGTAAGGATAAAAGTAATTTTTTCATATATGATGTTTTTGTTGGTTTACGGTATCAGTGTAAAGGTATACATCCATTTCACTGGATTCTGCCAATCTTTCCCTGCAAATTTACCCACCGGAACCTTGATCAGCACCTCATTCCAGCCCTTTTTTAATTTTATATTTGTTGGCATCCGAAAAGAATACCCTTCATCGATCAATGGGGCATCCAAGCTACCTTTACGGCCAGGAAGACGCAAAGTAGGAGCAGGAATGGCCGAACCATTTACAAAAACCTGGCTCGAAAGATCATCCCAAGTCCCTTCCTTTGGCGTATCGCTCGCATAAGATCGGGAAAGGTTTCCAAATCCGATCCAAAAGGAACGAACTTCCTCCTGGTCACTCCATATTTTTGTCCTTGCATACCAGGTGCTGTTCGGTTTTGGATCATCAAGCGCACCTTTGACCACATCCGCCCACCAATGCCTTAAGATCACCGTGGCACCAACTTGTGTTTTGGCCACTTTCAGATGATCCGCAAAAGGAGCCTGCTCGATGTCAAAACGCTTCTGAAGATCACCTCCATTGTCAAAAGGGCCAATCAACTCCCATTTTAGTTTCGTCTGCTGCACATAGGGAAAAGGCATTCCTTCAAAAAAACGTTCTTTATGCTGCAGTAATCTATCCTCAAAATCCGAAAATGCCACGAACGATGCCGTTCCTTCCTGCGGTAAATTGACTTTCCATTCTGCTTCCCCATTGCCGCGCCAAGCCCTTTCTGCAAAGGTCAGCAATCCTGGGTAGATTGCACTCTGTAGGAACATATCTTCCGGATGGGCTACCGCCCGATCTGGCCAGGAACATAATATAGCACCTTTCAATTGATCACTTTCCTGTTTTTGCTCGGCAAACTGCCGGAAGAATAGGGTAGTTACAGTTTCCAAAGGATCCATATGGTTGATGTAGAGGTGTTTGGAATCGATGAATTCAAACTGGCTAGCCTTATCGATGGCTTTAGGTCCACCCATCCACAACTGCCGAACAGTACTTGCCTGCAGGTTACTTCCAGGATCCCAACCATAGGTTTTAAACCCCAGTTCTTCCACAAATCGCGTGATTTCAGGCATGAAATTCTTATTGCTGATTTTGACCTCATCGCCCCCAATATGCAGATGCGTCAAAGAAGGATAGGTTTCCTTAAATTCCTTTAATAGGGATTTGATATAATACATCCCGGAATCCGACTGCATATTATGCCCAAAATATCGTTCGAAGGCAGCGCTATGGCCGGGCATATCGATTTCTGGCAAGAAAAGAATATGCCTTTTTTTACAATAATCGATCAGTTCCTTAAATTCCTTTTCGGTATAATACTTTCCAGGCCAACGGGTCATATTTTCACTGTCCGTTAAGCCTGGATATTTTTTGCTCTCCAATCGCCAGGCGATGTCCTCCGTAAAATGAAAATGCAGTACATTCAATTTATACTTCGCCATTACATCGATCTGCTCCTTGAGCATGGCCACGGGCTGATAATTACGGCCTACATCCAGTAAAAATCCCCGAAAGGAAAAAGCTGGAATATCCCTTATTTTAACATAAGGAAGCTTTTTATTCTCCAATAACAATTGCTCCAATGTTTTTAGGGCATAGAATAAGCCAGTCTCATGCTCAGCTCCAATCGTAATCCCCTTCGCATTGATCTCTAAATTATAGCCTTCGTTTCCTAATCCGGTCTTGGTCAATAATTGTAAGGTAAAAAGAGGCTTTCTTCTCCCTTCTTCAAAATCCTTTATATTATTCTGTTCGAAAAACTGTTTAACAAGGCCCATCTCATTCTTGAAAAAAAGATAATTAGGGATATAAATCCCTTTATCCAAATTTAGGGTGCCTTTCTTCCAGCTCAGCTCCTGAGGAAGGGGGATGAGTGCCTGCTGGGCAAACAAGTTCGCAGGAAACCCCAGCAACAGGATCAATAAAAGTAAAAAAGTATATTTTAGGTTCATCATTCCAATGATTAGGAGGTTTGTTAATTATCGGCTAAAAATTGCTGTATGATCTGGAAACAATACCATTCTTGCCTTGGTAGATGGAATGGCCCTTTGAACAGATTCCCTTTGGCAGTCTGGGCGATCCGACCATCCCGATGCAGGTAGCCAAACCATTCGCCATTTTCCTTATCATGAAAATGAGCATAGGCATAGTCATGGATCTGTTTATGCATCAGCGCATATTTCTCGTCTTTGGTCATCAGAAAGGCAAGAAGGCAAGCGATGATCGCCTCGTTCTGAGGCCACCAGAATTTCATGTCCTGCCAATATTCCTGAACCGGTTTATCATACACATCCCGGAAATACAATATTCCGCCATGCTCTTTGTCCCAGCCTCTTTCCCACATGTAATCCAACATCCTACAACCTAAATCGATCAGCGATGGATCGTTATTTCTATATCGGGCCTCATGCAGGATAAACCATGCCCCTTCAATCGCATGTCCGGGATTCAAGGTCCGACCATCGATGTGGTCAATGATACTTCCATCCGGCGCCACCTGTTCCATCACACAACGGATATCATCCTTCACAAAATTGCTTTCGATTTCTTTTATCCAGTTCGCAATTGCCTCATCACAACGGGGATCTCCGATGCTTTCCCGCAATTGTTGGGCGGTGTTGATCATGATCATCGGTATGCCAATACCCTTGGATGGCCTGGTCTCCTCAAACTTCGGATCCATTTTAAGGCTACCATCTGCATATTGCATACAAGTACCAAAGATTTTCCGCGCCAATTCTGCAGCCTCCTCATCCCCCGATGCCTTCGCGTAAGCTGCAAAAGCAATCACAGCAAAGGTCTCCGAGAAAAAATAGCGACGCATCCGGATTGGATTTCCTGCTCTATCCACATGGAAATACATTTTTCCTTCCGCATTGAAACATTTTTCCTTCAGGAAGGCATACCCCATTTGGGCTCCTTTCAACCACTCTTCTTTCTGCTCCACCGTGTTGTATAGGGTTGCCAATAACCAGCATGCCCGACCTTGAATCCATACCGCCTTATCCGTATCGATCAAACTGCCATCCGCATCACGCATCAGCAGGTATCCCCCAAATTCCTCGTCAAATGACCTAGGAAACCAAAAAGGGACCGTATCGTTCAACAATTGGTTCTTATAATAATCGGCAAGTTCGGCAAGTTCCTGGTTCGTATACATGGTATTATTTTATAGCTAATGAAAAGGTTGATGCGGGAGTACCGATCTCATTCTGCAGATTTGCCCTGGTAAAAGGTTCATAGGCATAGAGTATTCGGGACGGTTTCTCCGCGGTGGTTATGATAATATTGTTTTTTTCGATTTGAACTGCTTCAGGATCCACTATTTTTCCATAGATATCCATGATCTGGAAGCCTTTTAAGGGTTGATTTCCTTTCGTGGAAAGGCTTTTGCAGTTATTGAATTTAAGCACATACTTGTTGTTTCCTTTTAGTTCATAGCCTACGGCAAAAGGTGCATCAGCATTTATTGGTTTCTTGAATTCATGTTGCTGCACCAGGGCCGATAGCCTCAAACCCACCGGAACCTTATCCCTTGGATGTACATCCGTAGAGTCGCCAAGGTCCGAGGAAACAGCCATATATACATTGGGCAGCTTTTGGCTTAAATGGAGTTGACTCTCCCGGAATCTTGGCCAAGATGGACGGTTCAGGCTGGATAGTTGAACGACATAAAATGGAACATGCTGCTGCAGTTCTTTCTGCCAGGATTGAACCAATGTTCCGAAAAGATGCTCATGCAATTCCAGGTTATGGGCATTACTTTCCCCTTGATACCATAGAATAGCCTTAAACTGTACATCCTTCCATAAAGCCATGCCCGCCTCATAATTATAGGCAGGTTCATAAGGATGTCTTTGGTTCTTGAGTGTAGTGTTCTTTAGGTTCACCGAGGCTCTCTCCCGACAGAAATCCTGAATGAAATCAGCATTTCTCCACGAATGTATATAAGAAGCTAACAAATCATCATCTTCCAAGGCTTTCCTAGGGATCCAGGATTCTGTATTCGATCCACCCACAGCCAATTCAATAATGCCTACAGGTACTCCTGATTTCAATTGTATATCCTGCGCAAAGGATAGCGCAACAGCCGAAAAATCAGCTACATGTTCCTTTGTCGGCTTTTCCCATGTACCATTAAAGTAAGCTAAGTCGTTTACTTGTTGCAGGACTTCCGCAGTCCAAGCCTGGTTATTGGTCTCTGCAATCGATTTGTGCTTGAACAACCTGATGTTTGGATTGTCGCTGGTCTTTTCGATCCATTCTTTCGATTGCAGGGCATGTTTCAAAGGAAAGGCCATGTTGGATTGGCCAGATGCCAAATAAACATCTCCAAACAATACATCTTCTAAAGTTAGGTTTTCCTCCTGTGCTTGAATGATGATATCGGATGGACCGGAGGCCGGAGTGGGTGGAAGATCTACTGTCCAATTTCCCAAATGATCTGCTTTTGCTTGGTAATTTCTACCTTTTAATTGAATATTGATTTCTGAGAATGCATTCGATTTTCCTTTTAACACATTCTTCCTATCCCTTTGCAACACCATATTTGAACCAAAAGGATGCTCTACCGAAAGTTCTTGTTTCTTCGGAACCAAATGTCCATGCACGTGATTGGCAATCATGGCTGCCCCAGCTTCCGATGGATGGAGGAAATCGTTGAACAGATCGATCCGACTGGCCAGTATTTGATGATTATCGATTAATGGTATTTCATTCTTCTTGGCAATTGCTACGATCTCATTCTGGATCTGATCATACCAATCCCTGGTCCCCGATAAAAAACGAGGATGACCACTGAAAATTGGCGTCATCTTGCAGATGTAAAATTCCACGGCGGGATTGTTCTGCCAGAAAAGCGACAATAGTTGATGATAATCTTTCCTGAATTCCAGCTGATAATTAGGCCAATTCCGCGGATCAGTATCATTCAATCCAAGCGCGATAACCACGATATCAGGCTGGAACTCCAGCGCTGCTTTTAATTCTTCAGCTTTTAAATAAGGGTTATGTCCATGTTGCAGCAAGGTAGCTCCATTTCTTCCAAAGTTCTGTACCACATAATCTTCACCCAATAAGGCCTGAAGTTGGTCAGGATAGGATTTTCCCTTGGCCAATCCATAGCCTTTGGTAACCGAATCACCGATACAGGCCACCTTCTTTTTTTGTTGGGCAAGAAGGAGCTGAATGGAAAAGAGGAAAATAAGAATGGAACTAAGATACGGCTTCATGTGACTTCGGTCTTAAAACGGCTAATTGTATGATCAGCACCAAGAGCACGATGCCCGCCAAAAGGGCAAAATCACTTCCCAAACGGCCTTCATCGGCAGAGGCACCTAAGATTTTCGTAATGTATGCACCCGCAAAAACACCGACCATATTCATGATGCCATAAGCGGTTGCTCTGTATTTGGAAGATACAAACTGGCAAAGGATCGGCATGTTATTGGCGTCGAACATGCCAAATCCAAACCCGAACATCAAACCTGCTGCGACGATTGCATAGACATTGTCGCCAAATCCCATCAGGATCACGGCAGGAATGGTCAAGGCCAAACCAATGGCACTGGTATAGATCCGTCCTTTGATGTTTTTCTGTATCCATCGGTCGGATAATATTCCACCCAGGATGACCCCAAAGAAAGAGGATAGCGCAATGGTAATGGTGGCCAATGGGCCAGCTTGCTCCATCGGGATATGCAGGTTTTCAGAGAAAAGCGTTGGCAGCCAATTCTTGGTTGCCCATCCCGGCAGACTGGGGATGGCAAAATATAATAGGATCACCCAAAACGCAATATTGGAGAATAGCACCGATAATCCTTTCAGCACCGGTACTTTTTCCTTTATCAATGTGTTGGTCTCGCTGCGGTGCGGCGCCTCTCGCAGGAAGAAGATCAATATAAACGAATAAATAATCCCGATCAGACCGAAGAGGATAAAGGTATAATGCCAGGAATAGGAGGCGGCTACAGTGGCACCAAATCCCCCTAAAGCTTGCCCAAAGTAAAATCCGGTCATGTGTATACCGATGGCCAGTGACCTGGTCTTGTCCGAATGGTAATCGGCAATTAAGGATAAACCTGCAGGGATGTATAGGGCTTCACTCACGCCCATAATAGCCCGCAGGGCATACAATTGTTCGTAGGTATCTGCATAGCCCATGGCCATGGTTACGGCCGACCATACAAACAAACTCCCCACGATCAACCATTTTCTGTTCCATTTGTCGGCTACAATTCCCGCTACCGGGCTCATAAATCCATAGATCCATAAAAAGATAGCCATGAGGTTGCCAAATACGGCGGCACTCTCCAATTCGGAAATATCCAGGGCCATCGCTGGTCGCATGGTCGATAGAATTTGCCTATCCATGTAGTTCAGAAGAGCTACAAACCATAATAATCCGACAATCACCCACGGATATTTTCTGCTATTTTTCATGGTAGTAAAAAATTAGTTCAATTGCCCCAATAAGATCTGATCTGTTCTTACGCCGGCTTTGATTTCCCCCGAAGGGATAATCAATAAATCTTTATGTAATAGGGCAGTAGTCGTTACTGTTCCTGCTGATGGTAATGCTGCTAATGTTTTCCAGGTCAAATCACGTAGGTTTAACGCCATAGCCTGGCGTTCAAAACCCGGATGGTTCACCAAGATATTGTTTTTGGCGGTAATAAGGCTGTCCTTTTTAGAAGGATCACTAGTTAAGTTGATGTTGGCGATGGCCTGTTCTACCTGATGGAAAGTACGTGCATCATCTCCAGAAAACAGCAGGAGATGGTTTTTATAAAAAACACCGGTTCCTGCAGCCATAGGCTTTGCTAATCTACTGATTACTTTTATTTCCTTGCTGCCCATATTTACCTCAAACACCTGGTCGTAGATATCGCTCTTGGCATTTACATTCTTCTTTCTACCCCCAACGATGTATAGCTTTTCTTTTCCGTCGGCCAACACTACAGCATTGGAAATCGGATAGGGTAGGGTCAAGAATTCTTGCCAGCCCTTACTATCTTGACCGATCTGATAGCTATATATCTTATCGGAAACCAATTCGGCGTTTTCTCCACCAACGAAATAAAGTTTGTCCGAAAGATGCACAAGCCCAGCGTTGGTCAACGCTATGGGCAACTCGGCTAATACTTCCGTTTTCAGCTCCTTATTTTCCGAGATCGAATAGGCTTGGAAGTTCTTTATCACTCCTGTAGAGTCTTCTCCACCGACACTATAAAGCTTATCATCGATAACCACATTGGCCGCGTAGGCAATTTCCCTATCCAACGCAATTTCTTCTTTGAAAAGCAATTCCTTTCCTACGATATCATAGATGTAAATGGAGTTGTGATAATTCTTTTTACCACCCTTCCAAGGCATTCCGTCTGGAAAATTTGCGCCTCCCGCAATAAATAACTTATCCTTTAGGATGCCGGTAACAGAACCAGCAAGACCCAAGTGGGCCTTTTCTTCCTGCATAGGCAGGTTTGCCGAAGGTAGCCATTGTAAATCCAAGGATGTGTTTTTCGGTTCACATCCCGATAATAGTATGGTCATGATCATAAACCCGATGTTGCGCATCAACGAATTGATTTAAAATGTTCAAAACCGAGGTCAGCCACATCTGCTTGGAATAAGGCAAACTGCTCCTCCGTCATATTGGCAATAGGTAAACGGAATGTTCCACAATCCAAACCTATTAATTTCATATAGGCCTTTCCGGTTGCAATACCTCCATATTTGCCCAATAAGCGAATCATATCGATCGATTTTTGCTGAAGGGCATTGGCTTTCTCGAATTCAGAATTTTCATAAGCTTCCATGAGGTCCAAGTATAGCGGGGCGACGTAATTATACGTGCTGCCCACTGCTCCCTTAGATCCAAGGATAAGGGAAGATAACATGTTTTCATCTCTTCCCCATAACATATCGTATTTTCTGTCCTTAAAATTTAAACAAGAAAGGAAATCCATGAAATCTTCATGGGTATATTTTATCCCTCTGAAGGTTGGAATCTGTTCATCGATTTCTTGCAAGAGGTCGATCATGTTGAAGTTTCCACCCGTCAAAACCGGTATATGGTAATAGTAGAACGCAGTTTTGGGTGCAGCAGAAGCAATTTCCTGGCAGCATTTGGCCAATTGTTTTACGTTGGCCGGTTTGAAATAATAAGGCGAGGTAAAGGAAATGGCATCTGCACCTTCTTGTTCCGCAATTCTTGCCAATTCTTGGCATTCTTTCACGTTTGTTCCTCCAAGGAACATCATCAACGCAAAATCATCATCGCCTTTGGTCAGGGCAGTCCATGCTTTTAAGGTTGCTACTTTTTCCTGAAAGGTCAGGGATACACCTTCTCCGGTGGATCCGCAGATGAATGCGCCTGTTATCTGGTTCTTTTTTAAAGAATCGTAATAGGATGGGATAAGATCAAGGTTCAAATCGCCTTGTTCGTTGAATGGGGTAAAGGGGGCAGCAATTAATCCTTCAATTTTTTTATTAAGCATGGGTTCTGAAATTTTCTCAGGGTAAATGTTACGTTTTGTTCTAATTGATTAATATTTTATTACAAACATATTTTTGCCTAAATGGTTCGGGTCTGTAATTTTTATACCTTATACATGTTTAATAATCGAATATATTTTTTAAATTAGATTATGTCATACATATAATGATTTCAAATGTAAGACTTAATGTTTTACTTCCAAATTTTTTTTTGATATAATTGTACCTTTTAACATTAACTATTTAAATACACATATGGAGTATCCGAATGATAATATGGGGAAAATAGGCACCATAGACACCTCCAGTTTAGTCGACAAAGCAGAGGAACGCATTGTTCAATATATCCAAGAGAACAAAATGGTCATTGGTGATGTATTGCCCAAGGAGTTGGATCTTGCGCTTAATCTCGGGGTAAGTCGGACCGTCATCCGGGAAGCTCTTTTACGCCTGAAGACCATCGGGTTGGTGGAGTCCAAGAAACATAAGGGCGCGGTATTACGCAATCCGGATGTGTTGGGTTCGCTACGTAAGGTATTCCATCCCTCCATTTTGGATGATGCGACCCTAAAGGATATGTTCGAACTGCGATTGGGTTTAGAGGTAGGGATGGCTGATTTCATTGTAAAGAATATCACCGATGAGGATATCAAGGAATTAGAAGATATTGCAAATCAGGTCGGATCGGGTGATACGGCGCAGACTTGGCAGGTGGAAGATGAAATCAGATTCCATAGCAAACTGTATAAGATTTCTAAAAACAGGATCCTGTTGGAACTACAGGTGATGCTGATGCCGATTTTCAATTATGTTCATGAAAGTGGCCTTTTATCGAGTGAGGTAGTGACAGGAGATTTTGTTTCCCATAAGGAATTGGTGGAAGTATTGAAAACGCGCGATGCAGATGCCTATCGGAGTGCCATTCGGAAACATTTGAACAACCATTTCAAGCGGATATTAGGATAAAGTTGGTTCGTGTTTGGGGACTTACTGCAAGTGAGGTGTAAGTGAGTTGTAAGTGTGGTGTAAGTGACTTTTTGCACTTATACCTTGCTTACATCCTGCTTAGAATTTACTTATATAGCGAATGAAAATCGAAACCCCCTCGTCATTGGAAAAAACAGCGTCATTGCGAGACCCTACGTCATTGCGAGGAACGAAGCAATCTTCCCCCTCGTCATTGCGAGGAACGAAGCAATCTTTACACTAATCGAAAGATTGCTTCGTCGTACCTCCTCGCAATGACGAGATAGTCTACTCCCAATGAAGAGATAGCCTCCTCGCAAGGAGGAAATAGTCTCGCAAGGACGAGAATATAAATTAAGCCAAGCATACTGCTTGGCTTAATTTATATTATATAAAATTCGGACTTTCTATTATTTAATTGGATATTCCTTGAAAATACCTTGAACCACTTCGGGCAATTTATTGATCGCTTTTTCCGGAGCTTTAATCTCTCCCGATCCGCGAGCTTGCCATACCACAGAATTTGTTCGTCTATCCACTGCTTCTATGATTAAATGGGAGTACCGGTATTTTTCCTTTCCGATTGGATAGGAAGGGCCCATATAATAACCCCAAGGACGGTACCATCCCCAGCCTCCCCAGCCACCCATGTTGCCATAGACCAAGCGGCTCTTGTTATTGACGATGGTCACATAACGGAATAGGATATCCGGATCGTTCTTGCTGTATTGCATGCCACGGGCAGCTAGTTCCCGATTGGCTGCAGAAAGGATGTTCTCACGCGCAATATCATTGTTGAAATAGTTTTTCGACAAGGAATCTACCGGCGGTAACCATCCATATGTTTTATATTGTGAAAAGTCTAATTGCTGCACCCTCGTCATGTTATAATTGTACGAAGCACAGGAAGCCAGGAATAATACTATTCCCGCCATGAAAAAAGTCCTAAGCGTTTTCATAATTCTCATTTTTTTAATTAGACTCTATGGGATGCTAAACGTTTAATGGCTAGAAAGAAAATTTTGCGACCAATGGCATAGCCCTTCCGGGACCAAATGCTTTCGGGCTAACCCTCAATATTGGTGGCGCTTGGAAACGTTTGAATTCCGCGTTGTTCAATAACTTATTGACCCGTAGAACCGTTGCTTCATCAAAGCCTAAGGCAATCACTTCAGTATAGGGTTTTTCCTTTTCGATCAATTGGTAAAGGATGCTATCCAAGATGTCGTATTCCGGAAGGGAATCCGAATCCTTTTGTCCTGGGCGAAGTTCTGCGGAAGGTGGTTTTACGATGGTGTTCAATGGGATGATCTCCCGATCCCTATTGATGTATTTGGCCAATTGATAGGCCTGGGTTTTGTACACATCACCGATCACGGATAAGGAACCCGCCATATCGCCGTACAAGGTTCCATAACCCACAGCAGCCTCACTTTTATTGGAGGTGTTCAATAAGATGTTTCCGAATTTATTGGACAAGGCCATCAATAGCGTTCCACGGGTGCGGGCCTGGATGTTCTCCTCGGTAGTATCAGGGTTCCGACCTTCAAATGCCGGGGCCAATGTTGCCTCAAAAGCTGCTGCAATGTCTTTTATCGGGAGGATGAGCTTTTGGCATCCGGTGTTTTCCACTAAATCCAAGGCGTCTTTTAAGGAGTGGTCGCTGGAATAGATGGAAGGCATCAGGACCGCCAGCACGTTTTCTGCGCCTAGGGCTTCGCAGGCTAGAGCGGCTACCAAAGCAGAATCCAAACCTCCGGAAAGCCCTAATACAGCCTTCTGAAATCCTAATTTCTGGAAATAATCCCTTAAACCCAATATGATCGCATCATGGATCAAGGCAATTTCTTGATGTTCCACGGATTGATGCGCCTGCTCACTGTGCAGATCATTGCCTTTTAATTCCACAAATTGCAGGTCTTCCTCAAAGCTTTTCAACTCGCTTACCAGTTCACCTTTTCTGTTGAGGGCCAAAGAACGGCCATCGAATATAATATCCGTATGGGCGCCCACCTGATTCACATAGATCAAAGGGGCATTCCCTTTGATGACATTCCTGCTCAATACGTTTTTCCGGTTTTCGAAATGGGTATAGGAAAATGGGGATGCTGCAATATTGATGATCAAATCAGGATGTTCTTTGGCAAGATCCTGCATCAGGTCGCCAACATAGGAATTTGGTCCATCATCATCCCAAAGATCCTCACAGACGGTTAATGCAATGGTGATATCCTTAAACTTGATGCAATTACTGGACGGATTAGGCTCGAAATAACGGTATTCATCAAATACGTCGTAATCTGGCAATAGGCTTTTCTTGACCACTTGCTTCACCTCGCCATCTGCCAATAAAAGAGCAGCATTGAACAAAGGTTTTCCTTCGGCATCCTTGTTAGGAACTGGTGCGCCGATGATACAGGCAATGCCCTCACAATGTTTTGCGATTTCATCCACGCTGGCATAACAAGCCTTAAGGAAGGCGGTATTCCTTAGGAGATCCTTGGCAGGATATCCCCCGATAGCCAATTCTGCAAAGACGATCAATTCTGCCCCTTGTTCCTTAGCATCAGTAATAGCCTTTATTATTTTTTTAGTATTCTGTTCGAAATTACCGATATGATAGTTTAGTTGAGCTAATGCAATCTTCATATGTATGTGTTTAAGGTAAAATTAAACATAAATTTTAAAAAAATAAGGCGGCACCCAAGGGAATAGGTACCGCCTTATACTATATAAGTATGAATTGTTGAGCTTAAATGTTCTTGATATCGATTACTTCGACCTCGTATTCTACTGGAGAATCTTTAGGAACAATCACTTTACCTGTATTGTCTTTTCTTTCTCTATTGTCATAAACAATTGGAGAAGGAGCGATAAACTTGAATTTAGTTCCTTTTTTGATACCATTTGGTACCAGACCGTATAAAATATCAGTTCCATTGATCGTTACGTTTCTTGGAAGGAATGCTCTGATCCAAGCTTGAGTAACATTGATATTGGAGTTTGGATTCAAATAGAATTGTTGAGCAGTACCTGTAGCATCTTCAAACACTTCGCCAGTCAATAATAATTTACCTTTGTATTTTACTTGGATCTGCGGAGAGATGAAAGAGGAACCTTGAAGTACATATTCGTACGATTCGTCTGTTGCTGGCGTAAGGATATCCAAATACATGCCTACTGAATCATTGTAATAACGATTTTCTGAATAATGTTCCGCTGCATACGCTGCTAGGATCGGCTTTTGTTTATTCATTGTGGAATCGTAACGAGCTTTTTCTTTTGCATAATCCCAACCATCATCAATGGTATCATTCTTCATACATGAAGTGATACTGATAACTCCCAACAAAGCAATGATTAATAGTCTAAAGTTTTTCATAAAATGTTATAAGTATTGTGAATATTAAAGGAGATAACGCATAAACTTATCAATGTGCTACACCTAATATGTTAAAATTATAAAATATTTAACATTTGCTTTATACTTATATAGTTAAATTTTCTTTGGGTCACCTTGAAATCTCGGTCTAAAAAGAGACTGGTAGGAAAGGAGGGCGTTTTGGAATCCTGCATCAATAAGCGGAACAACTCATGGTATTGACCGGTTTTTTTCTCGGTTTGTGGGTTGGTATAAAGTACCCCATCGAAGTAGATACTGTCCAGAGACTCGGCATCCATTTCTACTGCATAATAGTGTTCATTGAGCTTTTGGATCACTTTCGGATCCTTAAACGTTTCCCTTTGCATTTTTTTGCAATAGCTGCACCATTCCGTATGGAAAAATAAAAATACAGGTTTAGGATTCCTTTCGAGCGAATCGCTGAGCTGCTCGAAAGGAATCCAATTGATAGCTTCTTTGGTCAAAGGCTGAGCCTTAATTTCCAAAGAAATCAACCCGATGAATAATATGCCTATTTGTAACAGTTTCATTAGTGGAAATGTCCTAATTTGATTCCAAATGTAAATGTCCTTGGACGGGATGGTCCATAGATATATTGGGAGTCACGGAGTGCGCCGGTATCAAAATCCTTTTGGAAGGCGTTGAAAATATTCTGTACCCCACCAAAAAGTTCGATACTGAATTCTTTCTTCACGGAAAAGGTATAGCCAATCCTGGTATTGATCTCATAAAAATCCTTCGCCTCTTTCAGTAGCATCTTTTCGGGTTCAACCAGGTGTGGAACGATCATTTTTCCGGTATAGACAGATGTGAGGTCTAAACTCAATGCCTCTAGTGGTTTCCAGTTGGCATTCAGGTAACCGTAAATATTGGGTGTGCGCACGAAACGCTTACTGCTAACATTTTCATTGGCTGTCGGTCCTTCGAACAAAAGCTGTGCTTCCTTAAACTCCGAACGTTGTATCGTTCCACCCGCTTGAAAACTGTACCTCGAAGAAGGGGCAATGTTCAGCTCCAGGTTGGATCCATAGACACGTGCACCTGTACCATTTCTCATTTCTTCGATGATCAGGTTCTCCTCTTCGGAGGTCATGATGGTGGTGAATGGATTGTTCAATTGGGTGAGGAATCCTTCTACCAAAAGGCTAGTTTGGGTGGTTCCGAAGTTTTTTGTGAAATTCAAGGATCCGGTGTAAGCATTGGAATATTCGGTTTCCAAGTTTTCCCCGATCAGGACAAAAACCTGCTGTCCGCCTACGGAGGTAACATGCATATCTTCATTGAAAGCCTGTGGCGCACGGAATCCACGGGCAAATCCGCCACGGAATTGCAGGTAATCAGTAATGTCGTATAATAAAGTAACCCTTGGGCTGAAGGTGCCAAAGCTTTCGGAAGAGTTGCGTTGGTGTCCTGCCAGTTCATATTTTCCATCCACATAGGTGTAATCGTACCGGGCACCCAACAGGGATTTCAGATTATCCAAGATGTTCCATTCGTACTGCACATAACTACCTAGGCCGTGGGTCTTCTGATCGATCAGGCGTTGGTAACCGGGAATATTATCTTTGGTGCGATTGCTATTGAACTCGACACCGGCAGTCAACACATCCTTTTCGAATGTATAGGTATACTGCGAGCCGGCTACCATAGCAAAATCATCCGTATCGCCATAGGAATTGGAGGCCAAAAGGCTGTCCTGTTTGGTCCTGCCGCCACCTAAACCGCCGTAAAAGCTTTCCCGGTTGGTGAATTGGGCGGAGGAATACAGGGAAATTTTATGTTTGTAATCGTTGGAATAATGATCGTAGGTCAATCCTCCAATAAAGGAGTTTGTGCGCAATTGTTCGGTTACATCCGTAAAATGGGGAGCGAGATCCAATCGGTCACCACCACGTCTGAATTCATTGAGTACGCTGAGGTCCAAGGTGATCCTGTCGAAATCGGAGGGTTTGTAAAAAGCTTTGGAACCGAAGGTGAGGTTCTTCAATTTGGTCATTTCGGAGAAACCATCGTTGTTCGCATCATAGGCTTCCCGGTTTCTATGCATGCCATAAAAGGTGACGCCTGTTTGCAGGTCATTATCCACGTAGGAACTGTTGAAGTCCAAGCTATGGTCCCATGCTTTTCCTCCGATCAGGGAATTGGTGGTTTTCAGTTGCCAATCATTTTCTACCGGGTCTTTGGTGATGATGTTGATGGTTCCGGCAATGGCATTCGCGCCGAATAGGGCAGAACCTCCAGAACGGACCACCTCGATGCGGTCGATCATGCTCGTAGGGATCTGATCCAGGCCATAGACACTGTTCAGAGCACTGAAAACAGCCCGGCTATTGATCAGGATCTGGGAGTAGGCTCCTTCCATGCCGTTCAATCGAACTTGGGTAAATCCACAGTTCTGGCAGTTGTTCTCCACGCGAACTCCGGGTTGGTAGTTCAGCGTTTCGGACATCGCGACCGACTGGGTGGCATTGAATAATTTGGGGCTTAACACATTGACGATCACCGGTGCTTTCTTGCGTTCCATGCCGTATCGGGAGGCGCTTACCACAACCTCACTCAGGTTGAGGTTGTCTTCCTGCAGGGTGATGTTCAAGGCCTTGCTCCTATCGGCTGCGGTCAGTTGTTTTTTGATGGATTGAAAACCGATGGCGCGGATACTGATGCTTTTAATGGGGGTTTTACCTTCTTCCAGGATGAACTGTCCTAAGCTATCGGTGGATGTTCCTTGGTTGGATCCATCTACCTGAACGGTAGCATTGGCAATGGGTTCACCCTTGGGATTACTGATGGTTCCACGAATTTGTGCGTATAGGTTTGTTTGGCCCAAATAACATAGGGCTATTATCAGTCTTAACCTGAAAAAAATAGATTTCATAGTAAAATTTAGCAATGATCAATAAGGTATGGCCTGGGATTAAGCAGACGACATACAGAAACAATAAGGACCATGAAATTTGATTTCATGGTTGGGATGATTTTATGCTAAATGGGAAGGAGGGTCTCTTCCGGTGTTGAAAGAGATGTATTGTTTGATTTCCGCGAAGGTTTTCTCCGCGTAATGGATTTCTGTAAGGACTTGTTGGATAGGAGCGATGTAAGTTTGCGACTCCCAGTTTAGGTAACTGCCCTGGAAAACGATGTCCAGGTATTTGATTTCATCATCGGAGTGGTGTTGGTGATGTTTTTTTTCGCCAAGATCGTAAGGGTGGATGTGGGTGACGATCTCTCCGGTGGAGGTGACCTCTTTGTGCATAAAGACAATCCCGCTGATGATGATGCCACAGATCCAGAAAAGTAGGAAATGGGCGATTATTAGGCGGTATGGATGTATTTTATGCATGCAGATGTGAAATCTGGGATAAATTTAGGGATTTTTTTCCGTGATTGGGAAGTGTTTTACGTTATTAGGAGGTGTTTTCGTCATTGCGAGGAACGAAGCAATCTTTTCATTAGTTGAAAGATTGCTTCGTCGTGCCTCCTCGCAATGAAGCCATGTTGTCAATGATTCCTAACCCTTACACCAACCTATTATTCTCATCCGGGAAAATAACAGTTGGTTTAAAAGTTTTGGCTTCTTCGCGATCAATAGTCGCATAAGAAATCACGATCACAATATCACCAACCTGCACTAAACGAGCTGCAGCGCCATTCAAACAAAGAATTCCGGATCCACGTTCGCCAGGAATGACATAGGTTTCCAATCTGGCGCCGTTATTATTATTTACAACTTGTACTTTTTCTCCAACGATCAAGTCTGCTGCATCAATCAAATCTTCATCAATGGTGATGCTTCCAACATAATTCAACTCCGCTTGTGTAACACGAGCGCGGTGAATTTTCGATTTCATTACTTCAATAAACATAATGCAAAGTTAGGGTTTTCCCGTGTAATAGCTTTGTAAATTAATCGAGAGCTATACAACAAATATTCTACGCTAAAATAATATTATCAATCAAACGCACATTTTCCACCCAGGCCGTAATCAAGGCAACATACTCTTTTCCGGCTTCAATTTCCGATACCGGTTCCAAGCTACTGGATTCACAGATCGCCAAATACTCCAACGTAACGGCTGGGTTCTCTGCAATCATCGCTTTGCTCTCCGCCAATAATTCTGTTACTGATTGCTTCTTGATATTCGCCTTGATAAATCGCAATACCTTGGACAAAGTCAGTGCATCCGCTTTCCCTTGTTCTGACAATCTTGCATTTCTAGAGCTCAACGCCAATCCTTCCTCACTACGCACCGTAGGGCAGATCAACAAATGGATAGGCAGCTCCTTGATATCGATCATCCGCTGGATCACCATCACCTGCTGGAAGTCCTTTTGTCCAAAACAAGCCTGGTCAGGTTCCACCAAAGAAAACAACTTGTAGACAATTTGTGTAACACCTTGGAAATGCCCAGGTCGATGCTCACCTTCCCAGATCTTATCCAGATTGCCAAGATCAATATGCCAGTCTGGATCGTTTGCAGGATACATCTCTTCTACCGATGGAAGGAAGAGGATATCACAATCTACCGACTCCAATAACGCGATGTCCTTTTCAATAGGGCGCGGGTAATTTTCCAGGTCCTTAGGGTCATTGAATTGGGTTGGATTCACAAAAATGCTACAAACGATGATATCTGTCCTTGGTTTTGCATACTCGATAAGGGATAAATGACCCTCATGCAAGGCGCCCATGGTGGGTACCAATGTAATTGTTTTTTCTTCTTGGCGGATATCTTGCAAAGCAGCTTGCAACTCCCCCTTTGTACGAAATATTTTCACGGCGGAAATTTAAAATTAGGTGCAAAAATGAGGAATAATCTTTAAATTATAAAACGATGATTTTTAATCAATTGTAAAATTGATAAATTATGTGTATCTTTGTAGACCGATTTTACTATTCAATAAATAAAAAAACAGTTGGAGATGGCAAAAACGAAAATCTTGTTTATTACCCATGAAATGTCGCCTTTCCTTGAATTAAGTAAAATTTCTGAAATAACACGCCAGTTACCACATGCAATGCAGGAGAAAGGATTCGAAATTCGGATTCTAATGCCTCGTTTTGGTAACATTAATGAGCGCAGAAATCGTCTTCATGAAGTGATAAGGTTGTCGGGAATGAACATTGTGGTGGACAATAATGATAATCCGCTAATTATTAAGGTAGCATCCTTGCCAGCAGCAAGAATGCAGGTTTACTTCTTAGATAATGAGGAGTACTTTCAGCGGAAGAAGGTTTTTCGTGATGAGCAAGGGAAATTCTTTGATGACAATAACGAACGTTCCTTGTTCTTCTGTAAAGGAGCTTTGGAAACTGTCAAGAAATTAGGTTGGTCACCGGATGTGGTACATTGCCACGGATGGTTTACCGCGATGGTACCGGCTTACCTAAAAACTGTATACCAAAACGACCCTACATTCAAGGATGCTAAGGTTTTCTATTCCCTTTACAAGGAGGATTTTGAGAACGCAAGCCTTGGAACGAAGTATGCTGAAATGGCTAGCCAGTCGGATATCGCCGCGGATCAAGTGAAGGATTACGCATCCGGATCGTACGTGGATATCTGCAAAGGCGCGCTTTCTTTCACGGATGTCGCTATCAAATGCGATGCTGACATCAATCCTGAGATTACTGCGTACATCCAAGAACATAATATTCGTACATTCGAACCGACTTCTGATGAAGATTACGAAGCATTCGGCGAATTATATGACGAGTTTGTAAACGAAGAAGTCTCAGCTTAAGAGAGTATAAAGTATTGAGTATTTAGTATTTAGACCTATACGGGCTATGAAAAGCAAGTATAGGTCTATTTATTAAATACTTTTTTAATGCGGTATCCTTTTGTTTAGATTGAAAATCTCTTTTTATCTTTAATGCGACATATTCAAACTATACAGAGTCTTTATTCTAACAAACTATACAGAGTCATAATACTAACAAACTATACAGAGTCTAAATACTAAATACTAACTACTAAATACTAAACCATGATACGCGTAGGTTTTGGGTTTGATGTTCACCAAATGAAAGAAGGACATCCATTTGTGGTAGGTGGAGTGACCTTGGATCATCATGCAGGGGCTTTTGGGCATTCGGATGCGGATGTGTTGGCTCATGCGATCTGCGACGCTATTTTAGGTGCTGCAAATCTAGAGGATATTGGCTATCATTTCCCGAATACCGATGATAAATGGAAGGGTGCGAATAGTTTGGACCTTTTGCGCCATTGTATCCAATTGATCAAGGATAAAGGGTATTCTTTGGGGAATATTGATGCGATGTTATGCTTAGAGGCACCGAAGATCAAACCGTATATACCGGAAATGAAAAAGAACATTGCGGAAGCTGCGGGCATTACAATAGAGGATATCTCCATCAAGGCTACCACCAACGAGAAGATGGGATTTATTGGCCGTGAAGAGGGCGTGGTTGCCTATGCGGTCTGCCTTTTGGAAAAATAATTGATAACAAGGATGACGGCAATCAATGCCAATAATCCACCAAGATAAAATGGAGCGCCTGGGAGATACACCGAGGCGTTCTTTTTTGTAAAAAAGGAGAAGAGGCTGGTCATCAGGATAGGGCCAATAATGGCCGTTAGGCTGATTACACAGGTCAATCCACCTTGAATCTGGCCTTGCTCATTGGCCGGTGTTTGGTTCGAGATGGAACTCTGTATAGCCGGTCCGGCAATCCCTGCAAATACATAAAAGAAACTGGCCACATACAGCCAAGCGGAAGTAGGGGCTAGGCCCATTGCGATCAATGATCCTGCATTCAGGAGTAATCCGATGATGATGCTCTTAGCAATTCCTAATTTGGGGATGATGATCCTGATCAGTCCAGCTTGGACAATGGTAAGCAATACCCCAATAAAACCCAAAGAATAGCCTACCATTCGTTCGTTCCATTGGAATTTCTCCATCGTAAAATAAGACCAGGTACTCTGTACCGCATGCGCCGCCACGTTGATCAGAAAGATGCAGATCACTAAAGTCTGGATCTGTGGATATTTGCCGATGTGTCGGAAACTCCCGATCGGATTGGCATTGATCCATCTAAAATTCCGTCGGTTCTCTTTATTTAAGGATTCTGGTACTACAAAATAGCCATAAACAAAATTCAGGAAGGATAGACCAGCGGCGGCAAAGAAAGGCACGCGTGGTCCATAGTGTCCTAATATACCGCCCAGAACAGGCCCAATGATAAACCCTAAGCCAAAAGCGGCACCCAATAGACCGAAATTCTGGGCTTTGTTCTCCTTCGTGCTCACATCGGCAATGTACGCTGCAGCCACCGTATGGCTGGCGCCGGTAATACCGGCTACAATTCGTCCAACAAATAACCAGAAGATACTAGGAGCCCAGCCGATCAATAGGTAGTTCACGGCGAAACCGAACAAGGAGCAGAGCAGGACTGGTCTTCGACCAAAATGATCACTTAGATTTCCAAGGATAGCGGCAAAGAAAAATTGCATGAAAGCATAACAGAAAGTCAACCAACCCCCATAAGAAGATGCCTGACTTAAATCGCCATGTATCAATTCTTTGATCAATGCAGGCATCACAGGAATGATGATACCCAATCCTATCGAATCTAAAACTACCGTGATGAAAATGAATAGTAAGCCAGCTTGTGATTTATTGTTGGGCATATATACTAAGGTAAAAGAAAATTATGGTATTTTTGTAGCGTTCAACAAACAATTGGCACACTTACTGATATTATGCATTTCATGGTTATCCAGTTTAAGTGGGTAATTGATTATTCATTACTATAACAAATGAAGAGAGAATCACAAAGTAGCAAACTTACCGAAGAGGATGTAAAAAGATATACACGGAATTATTGGAAATTCCTGTTAGGAATGATCGCTTTTGTAGCGTTGTTTTTAGTGAGTGTAAGGGTCGGTTTGTTTGGGAAATTGCCAACATTCAAGGATCTTGAAAATCCAAAAAGTAACCTTGCTTCCGAAATTATAACTGATGATAACCGCGTTTTGGGAACCTATTACGTCCATAACCGGTCTAATGTTAAATACAGCGAATTATCACCTTTCTTAGTACAGGCTTTGGTATCCACCGAAGATAAACGTTTCTACGAACACTCAGGAATTGACTATTCCAGAACTTTTTCTACGGTGCTTTTAACCCTTGGCGGAAACAAGCAGGGGGGTAGTACCATTACCCAACAGTTGGCGCTGAACCTGTTCGGCGAATCCAGGGCACGGAATCCGATCAAACGGATTATGCAGAAGTTGCAGGAATGGATTACTGCTGTACGCTTGGAACGTAACTATACCAAGGAAGAGATCATCATGATGTATTTCAATACGGTAGATTTCGGAGCTTACAATACCTATGGTATCAAATCGGGTGCAAGAACCTATTTCAATACGACTCCAGATAAATTAACGGCAGATCAAGCAGCGGTCTTGGTGCAGATGTTAAAGGGTACATCCATGTATTCCCCGGTATCGAATCCTGAAAAGGCTTTAGCACGTCGTAATCTGGTTTTACAGAATATGCGCGATCAGAATTTCATCAGCAGCGAGGAATTCGAGAAGAGTAGAGAAAAGCCTTTGGGTATCAAGTTGACCAAAGCCAATTATGGTGATGGATTGGCACCCTATTTCCGTGCGGTGTTGAAAGAAGAGATCAAAAAAGAATTCCAACGTTTGGCGATCACCAAACCAGATGGAACACCATATGACCTGGATCGCGATGGATTGAAAATCTACACGCCGATCAACTATAAAATGCAGCAATATGCGGAAGAGGCGCAGAAAGAATGGATGAAGAAGCTGCAGAATGAATTTGATAAGCAATGGCGCCGTCGTAATGCCTTCACCGGTAAGAATGCCAACCTTTTGGTTACCGGGATGAAGCGTTCGGATAGATGGCATACCTTGAAATCAGAAGGGATGTCGGAAAAGGATATCCGCAAGGAATTTGACAAGAAAGTAAAGATGAACCTCTTTACTTGGAGGGGAAATATTGATACCATGATGACGCCGATGGACTCCATCAAGTACACAAAATTGTTCTTGCGGAATGCGATGATGTCCATGGAGCCTCATACCGGCTACATCAAAGCTTGGGTAGGAGGTATCAATTTTGAGCACTTTAAATACGATCAGGTACGTCTTGGTACCCGTCAGGTGGGATCCACAGCTAAACCATTTGTCTATGCTTACGCCATCGACAATGGTTATGGTCCGTGTGTTTCCATTCCGAACCACATGAGAACTTATGGCGATTGGACCCCGAAGGGAACCGTACAGGGAGGTGATCCTATAACCTTGAAAAATGCGATCAAATATTCCCAGAACTATGCGTCTGCTTACTTGATCTCCGAAGTGGGAGCATCATCTGTAGCCGATCTGACAAAAAGAATGGGTGTGAACTCCAATATTCCGAATAACCTTTCCATTGCATTGGGATCTTATGATGCATCCTTATTTGACATGGTAGGAGCCTACTCCGCATTCGTAAATCAAGGTACTTGGGTAGAACCAACGATGATCTTACGAATTGAGGATAAAAATGGAGCTCCGATCTATGAAAAGGCACCTAAAGTATCCAAAGCATTGAACAGTGAAACGGCTTACGCTATGGTGGATATGTTGAAAGGTGTAGTGGATGGTGGTACTGGTAGTCGATTACGTTGGGATCCAAACTTCGGTGGATTGAAGAATCCAATTGGTGGTAAAACGGGTACAACGAACGATAACTCGGATGCTTGGTTCATCGGTATCACACCAGAATTGGTGACCGGTGTATGGACTGGTGCTGAGGACCGTGGTATCAGTTTCAGCAGTATGCAATATGGTCAGGGTGCCGCAGCAGCGATGCCCGTATTCGGCTTGTACATGCGGAAAGTTTATGCCGATAAAGGGCTGAACTACACCCAGGAAGATTTCCCTCCTCCAGCAGGTGGAATTACCAGATTTGAAATGAACTGTTCTAACTTTTCCCAATATTATGGACGTGATCCAAACCAATCGAACGGCAGTACAGAACTGATGGATGACGATCGGTTAGGATTTTAGGCATATCCTTAATGGAGTTTGATTATAAGAAAGAATTAGGAAAAATCCCCCATAAACCAGGTGTCTACCAGTATTTTGATAAGGAAGACACCCTGATTTATGTTGGTAAGGCCAAGGACCTTAGGAATAGGGTCAGTTCTTATTTTGTCAATACCCAACAACTCAATAGCAAAACCAAAGTTCTTGTCCGGAAAATCAATCGGATTTCATTTACCATTGTAGATACGGAGATCGATGCTTGGTTATTGGAAAATAACCTCATCAAAAAGCATCAGCCTCGCTATAATGTTATGCTGAAGGATGATAAGACCTATCCTTGGATTGTCATCAAGAACGAACGATTTCCCCGTGTTTTCTGGACCCGCAGGTACATCAAGGATGGATCCCGGTATTTTGGGCCTTATGCCTCGGTGGGCATGATGCACATCGTGTTGGATATGATCCGGGAGCTCTTTCCACTCCGTACCTGTAACCTCAGCCTGACCGAAGAGAACATTGCCAAAGGTAAGTTCAAGGTCTGTTTGGAATACCAGATCGGAAATTGTAAGGGACCATGCGAAGGCTATCAATCTGAAGAGGATTATGACCAGAATCTTTCCGATATCAAGGATATTCTGAACGGGAAAATCAGTATGGTGACCAACCGGCTTAAGGAGCAGATGCAGGAGGCGGTGCAGGGGATGGATTTCGAAAGGGCGCATAAGCTGAAGATCAAACTCGATAAGCTCGATAATTATCAAAGTAAATCGACGGTTGTCAATTCTTCCATCAGCAATGTGGATGTGTTCAGCATCGCATCAGAAAGTAATTATGCTTTTGTCAACTTCCTTAGGGTGGTTAATGGGGTAATCATTCAGACCCAAACCGTGGAGCTGAAAAAGAGACTCGATGAGACCGATGCGGAGCTATTGGCGATTGCCATTCCGGAGATCAGGTCCAGGTATAGTAGTCTTTCCCGAGAGATCATTGTTCCATTTGAATTGGATATCGAAGGCAATGAACAGATCAAGTTTGTGGTTCCAAAATTGGGCGAGAAACGGAAGTTATTGGATCTGTCCCTTAAAAACGTAGCTTATTTCAAGAAGGAAAGATTGCTTCAGTACGAAAAACTCAATCCTGAGGTAAAAGTAGAAAGGGTACTCACCCAGATGCAGAAGGACCTACGCTTACCGGTTCTCCCGCGGCATATCGAATGTTTTGATAACTCGAACATCCAAGGAAACTATCCTGTTTCTGCTATTGTGGTGTTCAAGGATGCGAAACCTTCCAAAAAGGATTACCGCCATTTCAACGTGAAGACGGTGGAAGGACCGAATGACTTTGCCACGATGGAGGAAGCTGTTTTCCGTCGCTACAGGAGGTTATTGGATGAAGACCAGACATTACCTCAATTGATCATTATTGATGGTGGCAAGGGGCAGTTGGGTGCCGCATTGAAGAGTCTAAAGCTTCTTGGGATCGAGAAGAAAGTAACTGTCATCGGGATTGCCAAACGATTAGAAGAATTGTATTACCCTGGCGACCAATATCCCCTTTATTTAGATAAAAAGTCCGAAACCTTGAAGATCATTCAGCACCTGCGGGATGAGGCCCATCGTTTCGGTATTACCTTCCATAGAAACCAACGAAGTCGGAAGACCTTTGTTTCAGAATTAGACAATATTCCTGGTATTGGAAAAGTGACGGTTCAGAAATTACTGACCAGCTTCCGTTCCGTAAAAAAAATAAAAGAAGCGACGGATGAGGAACTAAAAAAAGTGCTTAATCTGAAACAGATACAAGCACTTCGTCAATATTTTTCAGCGCAATAAAAATCTCTGAGCTAAATTATAGCAGAGGGATTATAAGAACCCCAGTTCTAATTTAGCCTCTTCGCTCATCATATCCTTGGTCCAAGGTGGATCAAAAGTAAGTTCTACGATAGCCTCTTCAATTCCCTCGATCGCTGCCACCTTTTGTTGAACCTCATTCATCAATTCACCGGCAACAGGACATCCAGGAGCTGTAAGCGTCATAACAATTTTCGCCTGTTTGTTCTCTTTCGTAATAATCTCGTATACCAACCCTAGGTCCAGGATATTTGCCGGTTTCAATTCCGGGTCGTATACTGTTGCCAAAGCCTCTTCTATCTGTGGAGCAAGCCCCAATCTATCCATTACGATGATATTCATGCTGATTTCTTTAAATTTTCGTGCGCTGCTCTTTAATTACCTCTTGGTAAATATGCTCCAATTGGTTCATGACCAGCGTCTGTTCATAATGCTTCAGGAAGGTATCCCTGCAGTTCTCCTTCATGATCTCCTTTTTATCAGACGGAATAGCTTGCCATTCTGCTAAAGTCTGGATGATCTGAGGATGATTATGTGGATCGAATAACATTCCTGTATACAAAGGTACAACCATTTCATTTAATATACCAATATTGCTGGCCAGAACAGGCACACCAAGAGCATAAGCCTCTAGGACCGCCAAAGGCATGGATTCATAACATACCGACGGTACGATCACAGCTGATGCGCCAGCTATATGGTTACTGATCACCTGCTTATCCTGAAATCCATAATAATGGATGTTCGGATGGCTATTGGCTATTTTTTCTACCTCTTCCTGTAAAGGGCCCGTCCCAAAGATCTTTAATTCATGGTTGGATGCGGTCCAGGCATGTAATAAGGGTAAGATTCCTTTTTCTTCAGATAATCTTCCTACATAAACAAAAGCCTTGCTTTGGATAACCTCGGTAGGAGCGACTTCCTTGACAAAATTTGGTTTCACCACGAAATTCTTGATGGGAACCTCAAAGGTCGATCGATGAAAAAGATTTTTAGCGAATTCCGATAAGGCGATAAAGCGATCTATTTTTTTGAAAGTCCCTCGTTTCCGATGAATCCAATAGGTAAACGCGGTCCAAAAGGTTTTGATATAGGAGTTCTCCAAAGCTTTTTTCCGAACAGCTTGCCAAGGGAATTTCTGGGTAATGGAATCCAAAAAGAGGTTTCCATCATGGAAAAGCGTAGCTGATGGACATAGCAACCGGAAATTATGTAGGGTCATGACCATCGGTATCCCTAATTTTTTGATATGCAACATGAACAAAGGCCCCAAGGCATAGTGCATATTATGGATATGGATGATATCTGGTCTGAAATGTTTGATGCGTGTTTCTAAGCGATTAGCTTCTTTCCAATTTAATGGATAGCTCAGGTACTGCAGATAGCCTGCCAAACCCTTTACATTCTTCACTGTAAAAAGTTCAACTTCATGCTTTTGGAGCAATGCTTCTATTTCCTGCTTTACAACGAAATCCTCGCCACCTATATGTTGATATTCGTTATGAATAATTAAGATTCGCATCCTGTGGATATAATTTACGCAATTTACATAGACTAAGCTGAATATTCAAATGGGCAATTCCACGCTATTCATGTTAAATGCTTATCTTTGTAACAATTTTTTAATAAGTATGTTTGAACAGAATCCCTACAGCAAACTCATCTCCAGTTATATTCTACGCGCCGAATTTCCGACAGATCCAGCAGACCTCTACGACCCCATCCGATATATCCTTTCCCTAGCCGGAAAACGTATTCGTCCGATGTTGGTATTGATGTCGTCCAATATGTTCGGATTCAAGGATTTAGAGCTTGCCTTGCCAGCATCGGCAGCCATTGAATATTTCCATAATTTCTCCTTGATCCACGATGATATCATGGACAAGGCGCCTTTGAGAAGGGGTAAGGATACGGTTCATCAGAAATGGAACGATAATGTGGCCATCCTCTCTGGGGATGCCTTGTTGGTCAAAGCCTATCAGGAATTGGGGAAGTCGCCTGCGGACAAGATCCCTGCTTTGTTGGAGGTATTCAACAAAGTGGCATTGGAGGTTTGCGAAGGCCAACAGATGGACATGGATTTTGAGAAAAGATCTTCCGTTAAGGAAGAGGAATACATACAGATGATCAAGTTGAAGACCTCCGTACTTTTGGGAGGCGCTTTGCAGATGGGGGCGATCCTGGCTTCAGCATCCAAGGAACAACAGCAAAAAATCTATGACTTTGGGGTAAACCTGGGCATTGCTTTTCAATTACAGGATGATTATTTGGATGTCTATGGAGATCCATCCAGCTTCGGAAAACAGGTTGGGGGAGATATTTTAAGCGATAAAAAAACAATCCTTCATATTCGTACGCAACAACTATCGGAAGGGACTGATTTACTGGAATTCAATGACTTAGTTTCTGCCCAAGAAATCACGAAGGAAGATAAGGTAGCGCGGATGAAAAACTTATATGCAAAATATAACATTGATCAATACGCAGAAGAGGTAAAACAGCGTTATATGCATTTAGCTTATGCTCAACTCGAATCGTTAGACATTGATCCGGAAAGCAAGCAGGAGATGTTTGTTCTGGCGGATATTCTCATGCATAGAGCGAAGTAAATTATGTTTTTTGTGTAGTTTTTTATATTTTGGTAATATAAGTGGATTGTATATAAATGGAGCCTTTAAAAATAACCATATTTCAAGCCTATCTTTTTTGGGAGAACGTGGATAAGAACCTGCAGAATCTTGGCTTAAGGTTGTCTGCGTTGCGCGAAAAGACAGATTTGATCATACTTCCGGAGATGTTCAATACGGGTTTCACCACCAATGTGGAGAAATGCGCAGAAACGATGTCCGGAAAAACCATGCATTGGCTTTTTGAGACCTCTCAGAAGTTCCAGTGTGTAGTGGCTGGTTCATTGATTATTGAAGAAGGTGGAAAATATTATAACCGCTTTGTATGGATGTCGCCGGATGGCAGTTTTGTACATTACGATAAAAGGCATCTATTCAGCATGGCCAATGAAGATAAAGTCTTTACGGCTGGTGATTCTCGGATTATCTTCCAACTGAAGGGCTGGAAAATCTGTCCGATGATCTGTTACGACCTGCGATTCCCAACCTGGTCGAGAAACCAAGGCGCTTCTTATGATCTTTTGGTTTACACGGCCAGTTGGCCAGATAAACGTTCTTCACATTGGAGAGCGTTGATTCCTGCACGTGCTATCGAGAACCAAGCCTTTGTGATCGGTGTGAATAGGGTAGGACATGATGGTAAGGAAGTCTATTACTCAGGCGGGTCTATGTGTATTTCTCCAAATGGGGATGTGGTCTATTATAAGCCAGAGGACGAAGACCTCTATACCTTTACGTTAAATCCAAAGGATCTCGAAGAAAACAGAAATAGCTTTCCATTCTTGGACGATCAAGATGAATTTAAATTATTATAGTTTAATCCTGGTAAGGGCGGTTTAGGATAGCTTGTTGAATAACAGCCTGTCTAAGATCGAAGTGTTCGTTTTTGTCCAATTCCTCGACCTGAACAGGTTCTAATCTTTTCAACTTGCCTTTCAAGTTTTCATTCCTGCGTTGTTGGTTTTGGGTTTGCAGCCTTTTTACTTCATCAGGAAGTTCTTTATAATCAACATAGCTTTCAACCTTATTGACTGGTTTTGGTCTTTCTTCCCTAATAACTGGTGCAGGTCTTCTTTCCTCTCTGATAACGGGCGCTGGACGTCGTTCTGACTGCTTTTTAGGTTCGAATTCCGGATAATCTGTTACAGTCTGCTGCTTGCGCTTTAATTCTTCCAAGCGTTTTTTAGCTTTTGCCTGCTCTTCCTTATAAGACTCATAAATCTTATAAATGATACCGGCAACCACCAATAGAACTATACCAAAAGGATTCTCCATAGGCTAAATATACTCATTTTTGGACGCTAATTCATTGTTGCCCATAAAAAAATTTGCTTTTCCCTATTTTTATTTTATTATTGCAATGTTAACTTGTTACCTTATTAACCTTTTTTCACAATGATTAGCAATACACTGTATGCTGATGAATTCTATTCCTTTCTAACGGGTAGAGTATCAACAGCAATTGGCCGAAGATTACAACGTAACTTCAAGGAGAGCGGATTAAACATTACTGCAGAACAATGGAGTATCCTCTATTTTCTATGGGATGCGGAAGGATTGAGCCAACAGGAAATTGCGCGTCTTACCTTTCGGGATAAACCTTCCGTATCCAGGTTGATCTCCAACCTTGAAAAACAGAAGATCCTGGTACGGGTGAACAGCAGTGGAGATAAGAGGACCAATCAGATTTATTTAACAGCATTGGGCCATAAGATCAAAGATAAGTGTATGCTACAAGCAGAAAAAACTATCTCTGAGGCGATGTCTGGTGTCGATAAGAAATCGATGCAACAGGCTCAAGAACTCTTAGAGATAGTTTTTAACAATCTGAAGTAATCAGTAATACGTTGTTCTAGTCGAATACTTCCGGCGCGAAGTCGCTACGGCTATTCACTAATTTTCCGGTAGATTTAAAGTAAATATCCTGGAAACTCAAGGTCGTTTGGTTATCCACTTTACGGAAGAACTTCTCTGCAGAAACATCCTCCAACGTTTTGAAACCACATGCTTCCATGATCTCTACGGTTGCGCGTAGGGTGTTTCTATGGAATTGGGCAACACGTACATATTTATCATCCACGTTCAACCCTTTGTAAAGGTGTGGTTGTTGTGTTGCCACTCCAACCGGACAAACGTCTTCATTACATTTCAGGGCTTGGATACATCCCAATGCGAACATCATTCCACGCGCAGAGTAACAAGCATCAGCACCCAAAGCAATAACCTTCAGGATATCAAATCCTGTAACGATACGGCTGGATACAATGATCTTGATGTGCTTCTTCAATCCGAAGTTGATCAAGGTCGTGGTCACAAAGGCTAATGCATCATACAATGGCATACCTAGGTTATCGGTAAACTCCAATGGTGCCGCACCGGTACCACCTTCCGAACCATCCACGGAAATAAAGTCTGGCATAATCTGCGTTTCTTGCATCGCCTGACAGATATCGATAAACTCCTGTTTATCTCCGATACATAGTTTGAAACCTACAGGTTTTCCATCCGATAGATCACGTAATTGTTGGATGAAGTTCATCATGCCCACGGCAGAATTGAATGCAGAGTGTGCAGGAGGGGACATTACATCCGTTCCAGGTACAACGTGACGAATAGCAGCTACCTCTGGGGTGTTCTTAGCCGCTGGAAGAATACCTCCATGACCAGGTTTTGCACCTTGAGAAAGCTTCAGTTCGATCATCTTCACATAAGGACGGGTAGATTTTTCGCGGAATAGGTTCGGTTCAAAATAACCATTCTCATCCCTACATCCGAAATAACCTGTACCTACTTGCCAGATCAGGTCTCCACCACTGATGTGGTATTGGCTGATACCCCCTTCACCGGTATTATGGGCAAAGTTCTGTAGGGCAGCACCCTTGTTCAAGGCGGTGATGGCCGTACGGCTCAACGCACCGTAACTCATCGCTGAGATGTTGAATACACTTAAACTATATGGTTGTTTACAGGCACTGTTTCCCACCATGGTACGAAGGTTATGATCTTCAATATGTACCGGGAAGATACTGTGCGCTGCCCATTCGTTTCCGATGGTCTGAGGGTCGGTCTGCATACCGAAAGCAACGGTTTCACGTTGGTTCTTCGCACGTTGGTAAACGATACTTCTTTGGCGTCTGTTGAATGGACGACCATCGGTATCCGATTCCCAGAAATACTGACGTAATTCCGGACGGATAGACTCCAAGAAATAACGGAAATAACCAACCAACGGGTAATTGCGCAAAATCGCGTGGCTTGTTTGAAAGCTGTGATATACCGCGACGATCAATAAAGGCATTGGGATCAGTAACAACCAGAACCATCTTGGTGTAAAGATTAGACCAAAAGAGATGATAATCAAATTGATGACGATCATGATACCGAGAATGAGATTTCTTACAGGCATGATGCTTATAATTTTGCTTATTTTAATTCTTTAATTAAGATGCAAAATTAGGATTTACTTGCTGATAAAAAAAGAATTAATCCCGTCCGAGAAGATTTAGTGAATTATTAATTTTCTCCGTCCTTCGCTCTTGTTTTTGTAATAAGGTCGGATATTTTTTGGTAAATAAGTTGCCAATCAGGATTGCTGCTGATAAACTGCAAATGCTTCTGCATCGTAGTTTTGTCATTTCGGATGGCAGGGCCCGTCTGAACCTGCTCAGGAAGGTGATTTTGGACCTTCGCAGCGGTTTCTGATATGATGGGACGAATCAGATCGAAAGGTAATTGATGGCTTGCTAAAAGCTCGTAGGCCACCTGAAATAAGGCATTGGAAAAGTTGTTCGCGAAGACCGCCGATACATGGATCGCCAAGCGCTGTTCGCTGCTGCAAGGAAATACCTTAACAGATATTTCTGTAACAAAATCCATTAATTGCTGCTGTATTTCGGCTGTTGATCCTTCTATTCCGAACGGTACAGCAGAAAGGTCAAGGTCTACTTCTTTTGAAAAACTCTGCACCGGATAGATCACGCCATATCTTTCCAAGGCATGCAATACCTGCATATCCGTAGCACCCGAACAATGCACGAAAACACCGCTCCATGATGGGCTCAGCTGCTCAACGATCTCAACAATGGCTGAATCACTAACGGCCAATAGATAAAGATCGGCATCCTTACGGACCTCCGAAAGATCTGAAATTGCCTGGGCAGATAACACATTAGCCAATGCGGCAGCATTGGCTAATGTTCTACTGTATACTTGCATGATCTCATGATGTCCTGTAGCAACAATGGCTTTCCCCAAATGGGTTGCTATATTTCCGCTGCCTATCAGAACGATTTTCATGACACCAATTCCTCGCGGTTTTGTTTGTTTTTTCCGTCCTTAACACGGCGATAGATCGCCATACAGAATCCAATGGTCATAACGATGGTACCACACCAGAAGAAATTGATGTATGGGAATTTGATGGCTTTGAATACCACCCATTTTTTCTGAGGCAATGGTTTTTGGTAGGCCATTAATTCCAACTTCTTATCGGCCGGCAATACCTTCGTAAACCGGAACATCAATCCTTGCTCTTCCACCGTTTTCGGGAAATCGAAATAATTGTTGTTCTTCAGCACAAATACTGGTTCTACCGGATATTCTTTTCCTTCCGCAGAAACTACTTTGATCTTCATTTTGACCATCAGGTCATTCTCGCCTTTGGACATGTTCTCAACCGTTGCATTATGGTCTAGGCTTTCAATCACATAGTATCCATTTCTATAACGTAAGGTATCTCCAACCGCCACCTTATAGGTCGCTGGTTCATCGTATTCTTCCAAATTGGTGCCTTCGCCTTCTTGCTTCGGAGTGGCAGCCGCCTGCGAATCGGATGCTGCAGCCGTGATCAAGGTATAAATATCATGGGTCAGGAAGTGTTTGGTACCTGGCGTACCGATCAATCCACCCATTTGCGGGTTGTTCTGAGCAAATGGCGTAAGAATAAAGGATTCCAACATCTGCCCGGTTTCCTCATCAATCTTTTCGTATTTGATCTTGTAGAACACATTTGGAGCCGCTACAGAATCACCCACGTAGGTGATCTTGTATTCGCCCATCTGTACAGGCTCGCCTTCGGTCAGGAAGAGGTTTTCGCCTGGTTTTTCCACTTTATCGAAACCTGCTACCGCGATGTAGTTCTCCTGGTTAACCGAGATCACCTCATTGGTCGCTGCCGCAATTAGGGCACCGATCAATAACAATCCGAATCCGATGTGGGATACCGCAGATCCGGCCAATCTCCATTTTCCTTTAAAGGCATCGCCCAAGATCCTTAGGTTTGCCAGGATACAGAAAACTGCAGAGAAGGTGATCAGGATATACATCACATTGGTATATACATGGGTAAAATAGATGATTACCGCTGATATCAGGATCGCGAAAACAAAGGAAGCCAAGGTGGCAGCCCAGAATTTTTTCGAATCCGAACGTTTGTATTTCAGGAATTGGGTAAAAGCTGTCAATAACATCACTACGACCGCAAATGCCCCTTGCCATTTGTTATAATGCGGGATCGGATCGATTGGAGGCGCTACTTTAGTACCAAACAAAGCGTTGAATACCGGAATGGAAGTCGTAGCGATCATTTGCACACAGGCAACCGTAAGCACCAGCGCACCGATAAACAACCAGAATTCTCTGGAATAGATCTCTTCCTCTTTCTGTGTGCTCGGCATCCCTTTTTTGCGGGTTACCAAGAAGAAGATCATCAAGGCCAGGAAAGTCAGGTTGAAGATGATCAATTGGCCCGACATCCCCAAACTGGTGAAGGAGTGTACAGAAGTTTCGCCCAGGATACCGCTTCTTGTCAGGTACGAAGCATAGATCACCAAAACAAAACTGATCAGACACAGAAATGCCGAGGTAAAATAAGCATGGCCAGAATTCTTGAACGCGATCATTACATGGACCGCGGCAATCAGCGTGAACCAAGGAATGATAGAAACGTTTTCTACCGGATCCCAAGCCCAGAAACCACCAAAGTTCAAAGCTTCATAAGCCCAGAAAGAACCCATAATGATTCCGGCTCCCAGGATCATCACGGCAAATAATGCCCAAGGTAATCCAGGGTTGATCCATTCTTTATATCTTTTTTGCCATAAACCAGCTGCGGCATAGGCAAAAGGAACGATCATCGACGCAAAACCCAAGAATAGGGTAGGTGGGTGGATGACCATCCAATAGTTTTGTAGTAAAGGGTTCAGTCCGCGACCGTCCTTGATCATGCTCAAGTAATTAGGGTCGCTCAGAATAGGCCAGGTCATGGCTTCGCGCAGTAGGATGAATGGCGAACTACCGATCCTGCTGCCGAATACTTCCACCCCGATGAGCATGGAGGATAAAAACACTTGGCAGAGCATGACAAAGGTCATTACCGGGGCTTCCCAGGATTTGGATTTAAAAACCAAAACGATGCCCAGGATCACCTGCCAGAACATCCATAACCAAAAACTACCTTCTTGACCTTCCCAAAATGCCGAAATGATATAGTGGGTAGGTAGGGTAGTGGATGAATGTGCCCAGGCGTAATGATATTCGAATAAATGATTGTAAATGATGTAGAAAAGGGTGGCTCCGATCACAAATATGGAAAGGGCATTAAGCCAGAAGCCGATTCGCCCTAATTTTCTCCATGAAGTCTCTTCAGGGTTTTTAGCGGCAAAGAAATAGGATATAAGGGAAAATAGTGCTGCTCCAAAGGAAAGGATGACAAAGAATTGCCCGATCTGTCCTGGTAGCAGATTTTCTCCTACGAATTTAACGTCCATGTGTTGTTATGACTGATTTATTTACGATTGCTGTTATTGGGGATCGCTTAGTTAACGAATGCTGTTTTAGGCTCCGCTGTCGTTTCGATAACCTCCATTTGATCTTGATTGTATTTCGAAGGACATTTCATCAAGATTTTACTCGCATGGAACGTATTACCTTCCATTTTGCCAGTCAATACGATTTGCTCCGAACGCTCGATATCCTGCGGTTTGGAACCATTGAATACCACCTGACATTCCGTGCTGTCGTTATCATACATGTAAAAAGAGAAGTGATTGGCATCCTTTACCGGATCGTACATCAACTCCTTGTCTTTATTCAACACCCCAACCACGTACAATTCTGTCTGTTTTTCCTTTGCTTCGCTAAAGGTAGAATAAGTGCTGGAATCGGTGTAAATGACCAAAATCATCGCAATCGCGATCGCAATGATTCCAATTAAAATGATTGAACTTTTCTTCATTTTCTACAATAAACTATTATCCAACTGCAAATTTACGAAATAGGAAGCTAAGGAATGAAAATAGCAAATTTTTGCAGTTATTTAGAATTGTTCTAATCTAGGCTTCCAAGCTGTCTTCTTCAAATTTTTCCCCCGAAAACTTGGTCACTAACATGGCTGCTACCGTATCTCCCGTTGCATTCAACACGGTAGCCAAAGGATCCACTAAGGCTCCGATGATCAATATCGCCGGAACAGCCTCATTCGGAATGCCATAGATGGAAATCATCAACATTTCCCCGATAAAGCCACCATTCGGAATACCACCGGCAACCATGGATACCAAAACGGTTATTCCCACAGCGGTGATCAAGGTCGCAGGTTCAAAAAAGTTCCATCCCAAAATGGAAAAGGCTACATAGATCTTCAAAATAGAAGAGATTGCCGATCCATTTTTATATAGGGTATTTCCGATCGGCACCACAATACTGGCGATTTCTTTCGGAATGCCCATTTTGTTGGCTGCCAATAGATTGGCTGGCAATGTTGCCAAGCTGCTACAGGTACTCAATGCCGTTAACGATGGCGAGATATTATGCTTCCAATAGGAGCCCACACCTTTTGTTCCACGTGATACAAAGGCATAAAAACTAAAGGCGAGGATAAAAAACACCAAACCAAATCCATAATAAAAGCCTAGCGGTTTGGCATAAAATCCGAATAGATCCGGTCCCAATGTCTTAACCTGATAGGCAAAATAAGCACCCAAACCAATGGGGCCAACTTTCATGATCAGGGTCAACAGGTTTTCCATGACCTTATTTCCAGCATTCAGAAACGCAGTGAATTGCCTACCTGCTTCTCCCGATTTTCGGGTTGCCACCCCTACCAGTAGGGCGAAGATCACAAAGGCTAATATACTTTTACGGGATAGGAGATTTGCAAATTCATCTACGGTCAGGAACCGTACGATACGGTCGCCCCAGGTTTCATTCGCATTCCCGGTAATAGGTTCCAACACAGCCGAAGCATCCTTGATCGCTGTAACAGGAAAGGCCCATAAACCAGCAATGGTTGCTACTGCGGCAATAACGATGGTCAAAACGAACACGATGGTCATGATGACGATGGTACGCCCCAGTTTCTTGCTGTCTTCAATATTGGCAATGGACGAGGTAATCGCAAAAAATAGTAAGGGTATTACAGAAACGAACAATAAGTTCAGAAAGATATCTCCGATAGGTTTCAGTATATCAACAAATTGTGGCGCAAATAGCCCAATAAGACTACCGATGGTTATCCCTAACAGAAGTAGGATGATACTTCCGTAATTTTTTAAAAGGTTGTTCATTTAAGTAATTTGTTAAGGCTAAATTAATTGTTTTTTTGAGAATCTTGTAGATTTGCAGAAAATAAGCAACATGGAATTTGTAAATACCGGCGATGGATCCAAAACATTATATCATGCAGAAGTGGGCGAGCACTACCATTCCAAGCATGGTGCCTATCAGGAAAGTATCCATGTTTTCTTAAAGACCGGCCTACAATATTGGTTGGAAAAGGAAAATAAACACGCTGCTGCCATTCTGGAGATCGGATTTGGAACAGGTTTGAATTTTCTGCTTAGTGCCGATTGGACGATGAAAAATAAGGTGGGCTTGGATTATGTGGGTATTGAGGCCTATCCCTTGGAAAAGGATCTTCTGATTCAGTCCGGTTATGATAGTTATATAGCAAATGAACTTTGGAATGCGTTTACCCAAGAATACGAAGCTGCGCAACAGGGTAAAACTCCAATTACCGAACATATTCTTCTAACAATTGCTGTTCAAAAAGTGATGGACTTTCAGACCGATCAGAAATTTGATGTGATCTATTTCGATGCTTTTGCCGAAATCCATCAACCAGAGATGTGGACCGCGGAAACATTGGCTCATGTGGTTCAGTTCCTGAACCCAGGTGGCGTTTTTGTAACTTATGCCATTACCGGAAATCTAAAAAGAGCCATGAAAGCTTTAGGGTTCAGTATAGAAAAGGCACCAGGTGCTCCCGGCAAAAGAGAAATGCTGAGAGCAACGAAGCTTTTTTAGAATTTGAAATTCACCTGGAACATGGCATTTCTGCCCCGGAGAAGATAACCTTGATGAATTAAAACGCCAGGAATACCATATTGTAGTTCATAATTCTTTTGGTTCAGGATATTGGAAACCGTGAATTCATATTCCAAACCTTTTGCGCCTTTATATCGAAGGTTAACATTCAGATTGTAATAATCTGAAGCGTTCATTCGATTAAAAATATGGTTGCTAAATCCACTGACCGTACTAAAGAACCTGGATTTATATGTATGGCTCAGGGATAGGCTATTGGTAAAAGACTTTGCTTGCTCGGATATTTTTCTTGCTTCATCTTCTGAACGAATAATATCATAGGTACTCGAGGCAGACCACTGAATTTTATTTATAATTCCATTGAAATTAATTTTTGTGGTTAGTTTTTTTGTAGAAAACTGCCTTTCAACAGCATTGAATAATTGATTGTTCAAAGCCTCCGAATAATTCACATCCAATGAGGAAGAGGCTTTAATCAAGTGGATAAACTTACTTATCCTTCCATTAACTTGATGGTTTAGGGCATTATTATCCCGTTCTATGAAATTAATTTGACTGTTATCCTGTTCAATCTTCATGTTGGTCATGAGGTTTCTTCTTTCACGAGTCAAATGATATCTAAATATTAGAAATAGCATTGGGCCTGGCATTTCAACCTGATAGCTGATAAAATAATGCTGTGATTTCGAATTTGGGAGAATGCCATTAGACCGATTAATGGTTCTGAAATCAGAAAGGACATACCCTTGATAGATATCGGTAATTTCTCCAAAAGTTTCGTTTAACCATACATGTGCATTCATTTGTTGAGCGCTAGCTAATCTGACTTGAAGGTCAAGTCTTGGATTAAATAGCAAGTCTTGTTTTAATTTTTTAAGAGCAAATCCATCATCTTTGTAAGAAATGGATTGCAATCCAATAGGAATTTTTAAGGTCATTTTCCAATTCGGATTATCCCAAAAATAGCTGGGATTTACAGCTATGTCATACTGGTTCCATTCCAGATCGTTTTTGAACATTAAAGCTGTTGAATCCGAGAGCTGATCACTGAAATTCGAGTTCGAACTGAGTTTGTTGTATTTTATGCCGGAAGATATACCATAAGATTGTTTTAGATTTTTCCACTCCTCTAGCTGGTAATCTACCATAATTTGGTTTTCAAAATTCTTTTTTTCAAATTTTTGGCTGATGCCCATCAAATGGGAAACAGATGGTAATACAGGTAAACTTTGATCAGACCATATATCGGATTGTTCTGGAAGTTGTCTTGCCTTGGTAAGCATGGTAACTTTCCAAAAGTTTTTTTGTTTATTGTTCGGGATATAGGTAAATGCATTTGAAAAGTGAATACCCTCCTGCCTTAAACTATCTATTAAGTGAAGATTAGGAGTTTGGATCAAGTCTTTTATCTCGTGTAATCTCCAACTTAATTTTATTTCATTCTTAAAAAACTGCACATCCGTATTTTTTAACAGATTCGCTTGAAGTTCAATTTTTAAAGGCTTATACAGCAATTCGCTTAATTCTTGGTTTATTAACTGTTGATCACTTACCGTATATTCTTGTCTAAGAAAATTAGAAGAGTGGTTTTTGTCATAGGATAAAGCCAGATTAAGCCTTACTGACCAATCATCTTTTAATTGCTGAAAGTAATTACTGAATAAAGCAGAACTGAAATTCTTGTAAAAATTATTTTTAGGAAGGGAAATTGGCGATATTAATCCCGTACTCAAGTTGTAATTTTCGTCTATTCCTCCCCATTGATTGGTAAGATCGGCGTATCCATAGGATAAATCTCTTCCACTGTTATCGACTTGTATGGAATTAAGGGTTTTGAATTTATCATTGAATTGTATCGTATTTGTTTCCGCTAAAAATTGCTTTGGAACTCCTAATCCCAATTTTACTTCGCCCATCCATTGAGATTTCATGCCTGGCTTTACTTTTAAATTGATGGCTACGTTGGTGGAATGTATTTTATCTTTCAAGGCACGGATTGGCTGATGATTTCGATACACCTCAATTGCCGTAATAATCTCTTTTGAGATTTGTTTGGTGCCAAGTCCATATCGACCGCCGAGTACATCATCTCCATCAATTAAGAACTGGGAAATATCTTGACCATTGTAGGTTATTTTCCCAGATGCGGAAACTTCAAATCCTGGCATCCTGGCTATGACCTCACCGATACTTCGATCGATGGAATCAGCAAATTGCTGTACCCGGTAGACTAAGGTGTCGGATTTTTCATGAATGGGAGGGACTTTACCGATAACTTCCTCTATCTTCTGCGTTTTTTCAATAACTGTGAAGTTATATACCTGCTGATCAACCTTTATGGGAGCTATTTTCTTTTGATAGGATATGTGGTTAACTTCTAGCGAATATCCATCAGCATTACCCGATGGATTTATGGTGATTTTAAATTTTCCTAATTGATCTGTTCTCGTAAAACCAAGAATTTTATTCCCTTGCTTTACAGAAATACTTGCTCCAGATATGGGATCCATTTTTTCATTACGAATTTGGCCTTTCACCTGAAACTGACCAAAAACCTGCAGCGCAAAAAAAGTAAAAAAAATCAGGAATAGGAATTTCATCATAAATTCCTATTTGCTTAAGGAGATGGGATTTGGAATCACCTTATTCCAGGAAATGGGATTACTAAGTGAAAAATCATATCCTCCACCATGACTCTGCACCAAAGCGTTATCGTATTGAATCTTAAAAGCTTTTAAATCGCTTAAGGCTAAAGATTTTCTTTTAAGGAATTCACTTTTAGTTATTTTGATAGGCTTCCAATAAGGATCAATTTCAATATATTCATAGCCTTTTCTTTTTTGCAATACCTCATTTTTTGCTTTCCCTGATTCCATTCCTTGAAAAGCATATTTGACATCCTTGGTCTGATCGTATGCCTCCATGATTAATCCAGGCAAACCTCTGAGGAGCCATGGTCCGGCAGGAATGGCAATTTCCGGATTATACCAGGCAAACCATGTTCGCCCTTGATAAGTCGTACTGGCTAAATAGCATTTTTTTTCTGCAATGGTCTTTACACTATCCTGCAATTCCCATGTAATGGGTTCTATTTCATCCTGAAACATAAAATGCCTACCTAAATAATCATCTATAAGAATATCATTGGTTTGGTAGGATAAGATAAATTCATCTACGGTCAGTATTCGACCGGCCTTCGCTCGAATATTGGAATTTCCACTATTGATCTCCGCCATAATCATTTCATAGTTTGAATTATGGGCTTTTATTTTATCATAGCTTACAAATTTGGAATGGTTTTCACCCGCCAGCAACATCATGGTTTCTTTGTAAATCTCCTTTGGCTTTGATTTATCACGGATATGCTCTAAGTTATAGTATGCACGATATAATACTTCCTCCTTAAAATTAAAATCAATAGGTTGTGCAGCTTTCTCAGATGGTATCAATAAAAAAAGTAACAGCAATAGATTGGTCATTATTGTCTAGATAGTTGGTTATTGTAAAATACAAAAAATTCGAATAAATTAATTTCTTTTACCCACACCCTTTCTGTTGGTTAAATTATCACCCAGATCCGCTCTAGCTTCTTCTGCCATCTGCAACAATTTTTCTTTTACATCAGGATGTTGCTCGATCACATTATACCTTTCTGCTGGATCCCTACGCAAATCAAAAAGCATTAAACTATCCACCGTTTTACTATTGTATTTTCCACCAATTCCCTCATTCCCCGGCAAGATATCCTCGTAGGAGCGATAGCGATGCGGGAATACCAACTTCCAATTTTCCAACCGAACCGCCTCCAGATCATTCTTGTTGTAATAATAATACATCCTATCCCGATGGGGTTTGGCCTCCGCATCTTTAAGATTGGGCAAAAAACTGAGCCCATCTATCTGGAAAGGATGATCTTGATAATTTACAATATCCGCTAAAGTGGCAAAGATATCCATACTGCTACTGAGGTTATTCTCAATCCTTCCCTGCTTGATTATCTTTGGCCATTGGATAATACATGGCACTCGTTGTCCACCTTCCCAGCTCGTACCTTTTCCTTCTCGAAATCCTCCGGAAGAACCATTATGATTTCCAAAATTCAACCAAGGTCCATTATCACTGGTGAATATGACGATGGTATTGTCCTCGATCTTGGCATCCTTCAATGCTTGTAGGATGGTACCCATCGACCAATCAATTTCCGCCATCACATCTCCATACAGTCCCTGTTTTGTCTTACCTATAAATTTTTCAGATGCAGCAATCGGCGCATGGGTCATATTATGCGCTAGATATAGGAAAAAACGATCCTTTTTATGCTTTTTGATGTAATCAACCGCTTCCTTGGTATACCGTTGGGTAAGGGTTGCTTGATCTTTTAAATCCTTGATGATGCCGATGGTATCCGGAATTTCCTGACCAACTTTACTCTGTAGAAGGGGTAATTTGGGATAATGCGCAACTCGACCGCCTTTTTTGGCAGGGGAACCATCAAATTCCACCGGCCACATATCATTGGAATAGGGTAGACCCACGTATCCATCGAATCCTTGTTTTGTAGGAAGGAATTCTGGTTCATTACCAAGATGCCATTTACCGACCATATACGTTCGATAGCCTTTGCTCTTGAGCATTTCAGCGATGGTTATTTCTGAGGATTTCAAACCTGCTTTCGCATTGGGCATGTATGCCCCATGCACTCCCATCCGATTTGGATAATTGCCGGTCAATAAAGCAGCACGAGAAGCCGAACATACCGCTTGAGGAACCAGGAAATTCGTGAAACGAATGCCATGATTGGCCATCTGATCCAATATGGGGGTTTGGTAATCCAATGCTCCCGTTACGCCCAGGTCGCCATATCCCATATCATCCATGAAGATCAAGATCACATTGGGAAGGTCTTTTTTATCCACTCGAGTTCCTTTTTGTTGGGCATACAAAAACGCTGGAAAAAATAAAAAGAATAAAATCTGGTATCGGCGGTTTCTCATGGATTTAAATTTGGTTCTTTAAAAATATTAAAAAAAAGTAGAAGTGACAGAAAGATAAACCGCAAATGCTTCTAGGTGTAAGCATAATGTAAGTACCATGTAAGTGAGGTCCAAGTGCTAAAAGGCACTTACAACTCACTTACACTACACTTAGACCTCACTTGCACTAAGTCTTAAAAGCGAAAAAAAACGGTTGTAAAGCATTTGCCTTACAACCGTTTTATATAGCTTTTAGATTAAAATCTAATTTTTATTCGTGACCTTCAGTTCCGTCAGCACCATGTGCATGTCCGTGAGATAATTCCTCTGGAGTAGCTTCTCTGGTATCCAGGATTTCAATGTCAAAATTCAATTTTTTTCCAGCCATTGGGTGGTTCAAATCTGCAACTACAGCTTCAGGAGTAACTTCTACCACTACTGCACGGAATTGATTTCCTTGGTTGTCCTGCAAAGGAATAACCTCTCCAACTGGAGGAAGACCGATTTCTTTGAACATATCTGCTGGTAATTGTGCCATTGCACGATCATCACGCTCACCATATGCATCTGCTGCTTCTAATTCGAAGGATAATTTATCACCTGCGTTCAATCCGGCAATATTCTCTTCAAATTTTGGAAGCATCATACCAACACCATAAAGGAAAGTTAACGGGTTTTCCGTGGTCGTTTGCTCCACAAATGTTTTTTCACCATTCTCTTCAATTGTATGAAGAACATAGTTTAACGTAACTACGTTGTTGTTTTCTACTGCCATTCTAATTGATTTATGGGATCTTATCCCTGTTTATTATTTATAAGTTCTATGATATCTGCAATCGACGATTGAGGTAGACTGCAAGTTTTTCGTTGACAAAGGTAGGCTTTTGAATCCAAACCTTCTTTATGCTCTAACAAAGGAAGTTTACTTTTTGTTCCCCCAAGGGTAATTTTATTCGGAATAAAATGCTCGTCGAGTTCTTTCCGCCATTCGAGGGCGTCCGTTCCGGTCAGTGCCACTTCCCAGACGCCATAGTGCAGTTCCAACAACTGGATCGCCCAATTGGAATAGGCCGATCCATAAGATTTAATATGTGGATTGACATTCGCAAATACCTGTTCAGCGATGCTTTGGTAAACATTGTTATCAAATAAAAGCGCCAATTTGAACAGTTGGCGAACGATCGTTGAGGTAGAGGCAGGAATAACATTGTCCATGATCTCGCTTTTACGGGCAATCAATTCTTCTGCTTGGTTGCCGGTATAGTAAAAAGTTCCCTGACTGGCATCAAAAAAGAAAGAAATGGCCTTATCCATGAGGTTTTTTGCTTTTTCTAACCATTCTTCCTCAAAGGTGGTTTCATAAAGAGCAATGTAAGCCTCTATGGTAAAGGCATAATCGTCCAGAAATCCTGGAATTGCCCTGTTCTGATCGGCTGGCTGATGAAGCATCTCGCCATCATGCATGGCATATTGCTCCAAGAACCTGGCGGTATCCAAAGCTAGACTCAAATATTTTTCCTTATTAAAAACGCGGTAGGCATCCAAAAGCCCTTTTAACATCAAGGCATTCCAGGTCGTCAATTGCTTGTGGTCCAAACCAGGTCTAACCCGATTGCTCCGATATTCCAGCAGTTTTTTCTTGATCTCGCCCAGGTATTCATCCCATTGTGCGGTTTCAAATCCTACCTCACGGATAAGATCCTCATCATCTGGTCTTACAAATGGGATATTGGTCTGTTCTTCCGTCCAATTCCCACTTTTAACGATATTGTAATACTGTCTTGCCAATTCTGCATCGGCACCGAGGATATCGAATTCATCGTAATCAAAGGTATAGAATTTACCTTCTACCCCTTCGCTATCCGCATCCAGGGCACTGTAGAATCCGCCATTGGCATCCAGCATTTCCCTAACCGCCCAATTGATGGTCTCTTCGACCAGGTTTTTATAGAGCGGCATCGGCCTTTCCTGATAAGCCTCACTGTAGAGGCTGATCAGCTGGGCATTGTCATATAGCATTTTCTCGAAATGGGGTACATGCCATCGTCCATCCACGGAATAACGGGCAAATCCACCCCCTATCTGGTCGTAGATCCCGCCATTGGCCATCTTTTTAAGGGTAAAATGCACATGGTCCAAAACAGCTTGATCTTTTGCCAAATGTCCATAACGCAAAAAGAACAACCAGTTGTTGGGCAATGGGAATTTTGGTGCCCTTCGATAGCCGCCATCTTGATCATCAAACTGGTTCTTCCAAGGTTCGACCACCTGTTTGATATCTTCAATGGAATATTGTTCTGGAATTTCCTGAATAGGAAGCTTTTCGGCATTTTGGATGCCTTCCGTCAATCGGTTCGCATAATCCAAGGCTACCTCTGGCTTTTCTTCCCACATTTGAGCTATTTGCAGCAATACTTGTTGCCAATCATGGGGTTTAAAATAGGTTCCTCCGTAGATTGGTCTTCCATCGGGTAAACAGATGCAGTTCAATGGCCATCCACCGGCATTGGTCATCAACTGAACCGCGATCATGTAGATCTGGTCGATGTCCGGTCTTTCTTCCCGATCGATCTTGATGGAGACAAAGAACTTGTTCATGGTCTCGGCGATTGCTTCATTCTCGAAACTTTCCCGTTCCATCACATGACACCAGTGGCAGGCGGAATAGCCTATGCTCACGATGATCAACTTGTTTTCTGATTTTGCCTTTTGGAGCGCTTCTTCTCCCCAAGGATACCAATGCACCGGATTATGTGCATGTTGTTTTAAATAAGGGGAGTGTTCTGCCTGTAATTTGTTTCCCATACCTTACTAAGGTAAAAATTTTACTTTAAAAATTCGACGAGCGATGCGGTGCCGCCAGCAAGCATGGAGAAGTTGATTCCTTCCTCTAGTTGGAGAACAGCGACATTGGAAGTAGCCAATTCGACCTCCGAATGACTCAGGTAATTGCACAGGTTGGATAAGCCTGGGTTATGGCCAAATACCAATACCTGATCGTATTGATCATCGACTTCATTGATCACTTGAAGTATTTCCATGAAATGCGCCTCGTAGATCTTCTCCGTAGTTTGGATATCCTGAATGGGGTAACCAATGATCGGACAGAAAATCTCTGCCGTTTGAAATGCTCTATTGGCTGCAGAAGAAATGACCAAGGTATTTTCGTCAGCTGTTAGCTTGTTTGCCAATTCTTGGGCAATCCTTTTAGCACGCTCTCTACCTTTATCCTGTAGATCCCTATAAAAATCACTCTTGGCAAACCCATGTTCCTCTGCTTTGGCATGACGCACTAAATATACTTTTTTCATATCCTTTTTTCTGTTGTTAAAGCATACAATATAATTATAATAAACGCTTTTAAGATTAGGAAATTGTTAAAGATTGTTTGTAAAAAGAAATCATTAAATACAAATTTTGATAAATACTCAGTAGCTTTGTCCACAGATTTTTCGTTCCATCGAAAAACTGACATTAATTATTTACAAACCAATGTATTGGAAGCATTTTATCCTTTTTGCATCTGTAGTTTTTTTATTGAACGGATGTAAGCAAACTTTGGAAGAATTGGAGCCTTTGGAAGAGAAGAAGGCGGGATTTAGAAAAGTGAATTCACTTAAAGATGATTTTCTTATTGAACCTATCCCGGTCCAAATCCAGACGATTGCCAATGGGAATTATCCAGGCTTGCATACCAACCAATTTTTAAAGGATCTGGGCTTTTTTCTAGACGGTTATTGCCATCCCGATGTACAATATTTCCCAAACGGATTTCGAGGTTATAAATTTTGGATGGTTTTCACACCTTATTTTGGAAGTGTGGGCTATGATTTCTATGCCAGACGTTATGAAAACCCTACCATTGTTGTTTCCAATGATGGTATCAATTGGGTAGAGCCGGAAGGAATTTCCAATCCTATCCAAAAAACAGCATCCTTTAAAGAGAGCTTTTTAGAGAAAAAAGGGGAATTGGTTCAGGGATTTTGGTCGGATGTCGACTGGATGTTTAGGAACAACCGCTTCGAACTTTATTATAGGGGAAGTTTTATCCAAGCTACTGCCTTGAAAAAAAGAGGGGTAAATAACCAAAATAATCGACAGAAACTAACGGAAAATGCCCATCGAACAATTGTGAGACAAACCTCTACGGATGGGATTAATTGGAGTCCTTTGGAAGTGGCCTATACAAGCAATAAACCGGCTACATCTAAAAATAATGATATTCTTTCCCCTTCATTTGTAGAGGTAGATGGCCACATTAAGAGCTACGAAGTCGAATTCAATAGAACCCAGAATAGATTTAAATCCGATGATTTGACTCTTGTAATTAATCGGACCTCCTTAAATGGATTGGATTTCAGTAATTACAGAGCAAGTAAGGCTGTAAACTTTTTGAACGAACCCTGGTTAGCATTAAACCCGAACAATTCTGTTTGGCATTTGAACGTTAATTATCAGGATGGGTATTATTTTATGTTATTGGCAGTTGGGGATGTTAAAAAATACACTTCGGATCTTTTATACCTCGCATATTCCAAAGATGGGATAAACTTCTTGGTTGATCCTAAGCCTTTCGTAAATGAAAAAGCTTATCGATCTGCCCTTTTTGCCATGGAAAAGAATAAACATCATTTAGAATTCGGGGTGATTTTGGGTTATAAAAATGGTCAATTCAAGTTTGCCAAAATTAATGTAGACACCGAAAAAATTGAGGACGCTTTTTAGAAAGATAATTCATGAAGGAGAACACGAGAGATATCAAAGTTTCTGTCATCATACCGGTTTTCAATAGACAAGAATTTTTGGCAGAAGCTATAGAAAGCGTTCTTGCGCAAGATATGACCGAAATTGAAATCATTATCGTCAATGATGGAAGTACGGATCAATCCGCGAAGGTAGCACAGGAATTTGTGGCAAATGATAATCGAATGGTTTATTTGGAACAAGAAAACCAAGGGGTTTCTGTTGCTAGGAATAAAGGAATGTCCTTGGCAAAAGGAGAATACCTTTATTTTTTGGATTCGGATGATACGCTTGGATCTGAATTTTTATCTTCAAGCTATCAATTAGCGACCACCAACAATTTAGATGTCTTGGTTTGCGGCGCCTATTATGCAGATCGATTTCCAAATGTAATGGCGCTGCCTACCTGCGCAAAGTTCTTGAAAAAATCTTTTCTCGATAAACATCCAGATGTACAGTTCTTAAAAGGCATACAGCCTGGTGAAGATGGTATATTCTCGCATGAATTATTAGCATTGACCGATAAAGTAGGATTAAATCTAAAAGCGAATTATTTTTACAGGCAGCATGAAGGGCAAAATACCTCACAAATTATAAAACAGACTGAGAAAATAATACAAGCTATACCCATCTGGTTGAAGGAATTGGAGGCGTTTTATGAACGCTATAATCTTTGGGATAAAAAAGCCCTTCATCTGGCTCGATTTATCGAACATGAGCCTTTTGAGTTCCGATATATGGCCATGCCCTTTCAGCAGGAACAAAAACAGCAACTTTTCCAACTGATCCGGGACTTTATGGACAGTAAAGTGCTCCCAAGACTAACAGAAAAAGATCGGAGCATGCTTTCTGCAGCATTTATCGGTTTTTTACAAGCGGGATCGGCAGACGAATTTGATGCTTGGTATCAAGCAAGAAAATTAAGGAACAGAGCTAAAGTAAAAGCTTTATATTTAGTCAGTAAACTGTTACCCAGCCGAAAATGGAAGAATAGTTTTCGGGCAAAGATGAAAAAGAAATACGATTGATGAAAATTCTGATCCTACAAAACCAAGGCTTTTTGAACAGTCAGGGTGGAACTGAAAAGATTGCCAGCTTTTATGCGAATAATTTCGTGAAATTAGGACATGAGGTTCTTATTGCCACGAACGATCCGAAGGATGGAAAACCTATTTTCCCTTTGGATCAAAAAGTTAGGCTTGTCAATCTTTTTCATGATGGTATGGATACGATTGAACTGGAACAACCCTATAATTATAAAGGCCGAAATCCTTTCCGTTGGATTTATTTTAAGGCGAAGAAGAAGGGCCAAAAATGGCGAAATGCTTCTCTAATGCGCAAGCGCGGGTTGAAAAATAGGGATGAGGTGTTTATGCATAACCTGCAGCGCAGATCTAAGGTATGGAAACCCTTTTTCGAACAGGAAAAGCCCGACATTTTCCTCAGCATGTCCATTGCTACTTTATTGGAGATAACGTATTCGGATACTGTAGCCTTTCCGATCATCAATACCGTACATGGAAGGCCTGATTATGATTATACCGATATTTTATGGTATCGAAGCGAACAGGAGATGAAACTCCTGAAGGAAAGTTATTCAAAACTGGATGCGGTTCAGGTATTTTTTGATAATTATAAAACTTTCCTGCCGGATAATTTTAAAGGGTTGGCGAGAGCGATTCCAAATCCCATTCCACAGATGGATGACCTGGAAATCGTTGACCATCTTCAGACCAAAGAGCGCTATAGGATCGTCCATATCGGATCCTTGATCAATGCCGGAAAACAACAGGAATTGGCTATCCAAGCATTTTCAGAATTGGCTGAACAATTCCCGAACTGGGATTTATGGTTATGGGGAGAGGGTGTAGATAAAGCATATTTGGAGGAAAGGATAGCTTCCTTGAAATTAAAGGATAGGGTGTTTTTGGCAGGCTTTACAGACAAACCTATGGAAAAGCTTCAAGAGGCGGATATTTTTGTTTTTCCGAGTAAGTACGAAGGCTTTGGCTTAGCGCTTGGCGAGGCAATGACTGTTGGATTACCTGCTATCGGTTTAAAAGACTGCTCTGGTGTGAACGAATTAATTCAGCATGAAAAATCGGGTTTTCTAGCAGCAGATGGGCAGGAATTCAAAGCTTATTTAGGTATGTTGATGGGGGATAGGCAGCTTCGTGATAGGTTAGGAAAAGAGGCTCATGAGCAGATGAAAGCGTATAAGGACTCCCTTGTTATCGCGCAGTGGGAAGACTTTATGGATATGGTGGTTAAGGACTATCAAAAAACCTAAAGGGAGCTCAGATTTTACTATCTTTGAAGCACAAACCTTTGTTAAAAATATTCAGATGGCAATTCCAAAAACCATATACCAAACGTTCAAAAGCAAGGATATTCCTTGGTTGACCAAATTCTACATCTGGATTTTCAGACAGAAGAATCCAGACTATGCTTATGTGTTTTTTGATGATGCAGCGGTTGATCGGTTTATCCAGGAGAATTTTGAAGAAAGGGTGTACAAGGCTTATAGCCGACTGCAGATAGGGGCTGCCAAAGCCGATTTCTTTCGCTATGCAGTGTTGTATATAAATGGTGGGGTTTATCTAGATTTGGATTCTGATTTATTGGTGTCTTTAGACAAACATTTGTTAGACAGTGATGTAGCAGTGATTAGTCCGGAGAAAAACCATCCGGAATACTTTGCCCAATGGGCGTTGGTTTTTGATAAAGGGCATCCCTTCCTGAAAAGGACCTTGGATTATGCCGTGGAGAACATCGAACAGAAAACCTATCCGCATGATGTGCATAAAACGACTGGTCCATCTGTTTATACCCGCGCCATACAGGATGAAATTAAGGAAAATCCTTCCGTAGCCTATCGAGTGGTGGAACCTGATTATAAAGGCCTCATGCAGTTCAAATATAAATTGGGAAAATTATTGATCTATAGAGATCGTAAAAACCATTGGAAGAAATTGCAGAAACGGATTACCGTTGTAAAAGAAGATAGTTAAAGCGTGTTATAGCAGTTCATGATTTGGGCTGCTATTTTTTCATCATTGAAGCGTTGGACATAGCGTTTTCCTTTTTCGCTCATTTCTTGCCTTTTTTCAGGGTTGTTCCATAAACCAACTATTTTTTCCTTCATTTCTTGGATGTTCTCCGGATCGATGTACAGGGAATCTGGTCCAGCTGCTTCAGGGAATACACCGGATCGGTTAGTTATCACTGGGGTTCCGATATATAGCGCCTCAATAATAGGGATGCCAAATCCTTCAAACTTGGATGGATAGACAAAAATACTCGCCATGCTGTAAATCGCTGCCAGCTCTTCCATCGTAAACCCTTTTAGAAAAATGACCTGTTTTTCCATGCTTTTCTCTTTGATATAGGCTTTTATTTCATCAGCATAAGGAGTTTCCTTGCCAAGAATGAGAAGCGGAATACCCGTATTCTCTATGGCTTTTACGATCTGAAAGGCATTCTTACGGGGCTCAATAGATCCCACATTCAGGATAAACCGTTCAGGTAGATTGTTTTCTTGGCGTAGTCTATTTTGAATATCCTCGGATATAGTTTCCTTGAACGCCGGATGACAGACCTGATAGATCACTTCGATCTTCTGTTCATCGACTTGGTAGAATTGCAGGATATCTCTTTTGGTCTGTTCGCTGATAGCAATGATGCGGTCTGCATGTTCGATCGCATATTTCGCTTTACGATGGTAGATCCATCGATCCAATGGCTTATATAGCTCGGGATAACGAAGGAAGATCAGGTCGTGGATGGTGACTACGGATTTGATCTTGGCTTCTTTGAGGCCAATAGGAATCTCTCCGGATAGACCATGAAATACTTGGACCTGGTCGCGTTTCAGATCTTCTACAATGCGTCTATTGCGCCAAAGGCTGGGAAAAAGATTGTTGATAAATCCTTGGGGTAGTTTGTTGGTCTGGTTAAAGTCTTCAGAACCGAACCAGAACCCTTCGAACTTTGGGCTGTATTTGATATAGCGATTTTCAGGATAATGGTCTTCCAAAATACGGATCAGATCTCGGCTGTAATTTCCAAGACCTGTTCTGTTCAAAAAATATCGTTTGGCATCATAGCCTATGATAAGCTTCATTAATCCCGATTGATAAGCTTTATTAATCCCTATTGCGCTATAAAGATATTATTTTTTCCAATAGCATTTCTGGACTAATTAAATCGATTGCTTCCGTACCATCGCAGGGGCAGGGTTTATTGCCATAAACAGAACTTGGGCGGTTGGGATGTTCGACCTGAACACAATCATCCATGGATTGCCCAAAGCCTAAAAAACCTGCAAAAGGATGCGTAGCTCCCCAAACAGAAATGCAGCGGGTGCCAACAAGGGATGCCATATGCATTCCCGAACTATCCATACTGACCATGAGATCCAAATGGGAGATGATATCCAATTCTTGCTGCAGTTTATACTTTCCGACCAGGGAATGTACTCCTGGAAATTTTTTTGCCCAGGCTTCAGATATCTTCTGTTCTTCTGCTCCTCCGCCGAATAAGAGGACTTCATAGCCTTTTTCCGCCAGTTGCTGCACGACAATTTCCATTTTTTCCAAAGGAAATACCTTGTAGCTATGTTGGGCAAATGGGGATATGCCTATTTTTTTCTTGGTTCCGGCCAGGATAGGCATCATGCCGGGTGGAATGAGTCGAAAATCTTTTTCCAATTGATGGCTGAGCGATATCGGCAAGCCAAGGTTTCGGAAGACATCGGCATAGCGCTCTGTAGTGAGTTGGAGTTGTTTTTTGATTTTGTTTTCAGGACGGGTCAGTGCTTTTTTTTCAGCCCTGCCTTTATCCAAAATGGCAACCCGTTTTCCGATTCCTTTAAACAGCATATCCAAAAACCTGGATCGGATGTTGTTATGCAGATCGGCTACTGCATTAGGTTTGTAACTCTTCAGTTCATTGAAAAGGCTCAACAGCCCAAAGACTCCTTTATGCCTGCCCTTCGGTTGGATGGCATGAAAGGTTAAGCGCGGGATGTCCTGAAAGAAGGCAGAGAACAATGGTCTGGATACCATGATGATTTCCGTATCCTGATGCTGTTGTTGAAACTCCTTCAAAACAGAGGCAACCATGGCGACATCGCCCATTGCCGAAAACCTCATCACCAGGACGCGTTTCATGCTTGATTATTTTTGGGTGCCGTATAAAACAGGATTAAGATTCGGATCATTATACATTTTCATCTGTTTATAGACTTTCATGTATTTTTTTCCGCTTTCAATGTCGCTTAATAATTCATCGATGCTTTGGGAAAGATCTTTACGCTGCTCCAATAACACGTTAAGTTTTTCTGTACAAGCTTGAATATGGGCATTGGAAACATCTGTTCTTAGGGTTTCCTGTTCCATGTGGAATATTTTCAGCGCTAGGATGGATAATCGATCTATTGCCCATGCCGGACTTTCAGAGTTGATCTTGGCGTCTGTTAATGGCTGGATATCTTTGAACTTTGACAAATAATAGCTGTCGATGTATTCGACGGTATCTGTTCTTTCTTGATTTTGGCGGTCAATGCGACGCTTCCAATACAATCCTTCGCGAGGATCAATATCTGGATTGCGAACGACATCTTCCATATGCCATTGCGCAGTGTCGATCCAGCATTTCAGATAAAGCAGATGCTCAAGTGTTTGGCTATCGAAGGGATTGCTGATCGGATGGTCGATCTGATCATGTACATGGTAATCTTGAATTACTTGCTGAAAGATTTTATTTGCTGTTCCACTAATCATACACAAATATAACATTTAGCCGTTGATGCTAAAGATATTTAGCGCAAGAGATGGGAAAATTCCTAATAAAAGGACCAAGATGGTGAGTAGGATACCGATAAGGTAGAGGATATTGAAGGGGGAAGGGGAGAAAGGGGCGGAAGGGGAAGAAGGGGAAGATTGCTTCGTCGTACCTCCTCGCAAAGACGCGGGTGTTTCTTCCGATGACGCGGGTGTTTCTTGCAATGACGCAGTGTTTCTTAAGAAAGCGTATAAAGGGATTTTGAAGTAATAGAACAAGGAGATGACCGAGGTTAGGGCTCCGATGATCAAAAGGGCTAAAAAGATGGGATCTTCGGAGGATTGGTACAATTCAAAAATACTGCTGAACACCAATAATTTCCCTACAAATCCAGCGGTAGGAGGTAATCCTACCAAGGCAATCCCGATGAAGGAAAAGCAGGTGAACAGGATGGGGTAAGTTTTGCCCAATCCGGTATAGGAGGAAAGCAAGGTGCTTCCTTCTTGTTTTTCCAAGATGCTGATGAAAGCAAAAATCGCTAAGTTCATTAGGGTGTAAGCCAGGATATAGAATAACAGGATATCATGATGTCCATTGCTATAGCCGATTATGGCCATCAGCAAAAATCCAGTATGCCCGATCGACGAGTAGGCCATCATCCTTTTTACATCCTGCTGCCTTAAGGCAATTAAATTTCCGATGAGCATGGTCACCATAGCCACCACTGCTATGAACAAGAACGTAAGATCGCTGAAATAGAATTGGGTACTGATCCAGGCACTGGCAATTCGGCCAAACAGCACAATCGCGGCAATCTTCGGAATGGTAGACAGAAAAGCCGTTACTGGGGTAGGAGATCCTTCATAAACATCCGGTGCCCACAGGTGAAAAGGAACAAAACTTAGTTTGAATCCGATGCCGGTGAATACAAACAGAAAGGCGATGCTGACCATCACTTTTGGTGCATCGATCAAGCCTTGAATGTGTTGTTGGCTTGAAAAATCAAGATCTCCTGTAAAACCGTAGACCAAAGAAAGGCCATACAGCATCACCGCTGCACAGGCTGATCCAAACAAGGCGTATTTCATCGCAGCTTCTGCCTGTTTCTTGTTCTCGGAGAAATATCCGACCAGCACATAAGATGAAATCGAAACCATCTCAATAGCTATAAAGGCCATTAACCAATTGCTGGTCATCGTGAGGATATTTAAACCAATGCCTGCTGCCAATAAAATGCTGTAGATATCTCCCTTACGTTTGCTGAAGATCTTATCCTTGAAGTATTGTTGGAAATAGATGCAGGCGATCAGAAGACTGACAAGGATAAAGGACCGAGCGAAAAAGCTCATCTTATCCAGGATCAACATCTGATAGAAACCTGAACTTTGGAGGTTGTACTGGGATAGAAGGATCAAGAATGCCCCTAAGCAGGCAATGATGCTGATATAAAAGGAGCTTTGTTTCCAGGTCTTATCCAAGAATAGGGTAGCCGCAATCGTAAATAGAAAACCGAATGCCAGCGCCAATTCCACCTTGAATAAAGGTAGAGAAGCAATGATATGATCTATATTTTCCGATACTTGGTAGCTAAAATCCATCACAGTATTATAAATAAGGATTAACTAAATTCAATAGGCTCAAGACAGATTGGTTCAGTACGCCAAACACCAAGGATGGCATAACTCCCAATAGCAGTGCCAATGCCAAGGTTGGAAAAAGAATAATCTGCTCCCTTACGGAAAGGTCAGTAAGGCTGTTTGCCCAAGTTTCCCCTCCTTTTAGTCGGGTCTCCCCGAAGAACATCCGTTGAAGCGTCCATAAGAAATAAGCCGCACTCAAAAGGATACCCAGGGAACCAAATATCGCCATCCAACGTGGAATTCCTGTTGATAGGCTTTCTGCATTAAACGTTCCGATAATGACAAATGCTTCCCCAATAAATGCCGAGAACCCAGGCAATCCTAGGGAGGCAAAGAATGCAATGGCCACGTAGGCCGTATATTTAGGCATCAAAGAGGCAAGTCCTCTGAAATTATAGATATAACGATCATGGACGCGGTCGTATAGAACCCCAACTAGGAAGAAGAGGGCGGCCGAAAGAAAACCATGGCTCAACATCTGGAAAACGGCTCCGGAAATACCTTCCGCGGTAAGGGAAGCGATTCCCAATAAGACGAAGCCCATATGGGATACCGATGAATATGCGATCAATCGCTTCAGATCGGTCTGCGCCAAAGCATTGAATGCGCCATACAGAATGGATATAATACCGATAAGACCCAACCACCAATTCGCGTCTACGGCGGCATCTGGAAATATGCCCAAACAGATCCGAATCACACCATATCCCCCAATTTTTAATAGGATACCGGCTAAAATAATAGAAACCGGTGTTGGTGCTTCCACGTGTGCATCGGGTAACCAGGTATGTAAAGGTACAATAGGGATTTTGATGGCGAATGCCACAAATAGGACGATAAATCCAACCATTCTTGCCGGGATTCCCAAGATCTCATGGCTGTTTCCTAAGCCTTCAAAGAAGGAACCTGAAACATAATTCGCCGGATCCATCATGTAGAGCATGTTGAAGGTATGCGCGCCGGTATTTGGGTTTTGGACCGAAAAATATAATCCTACGATGACCAGTAGCATAAAAACGGATCCAAACAGGGTATAGATAAAGAACTTGATGGCAGCATATTCCCGTCTTGCACCACCCCAGATGCCTATTAGGAAATATAAAGGCAACAGCATCACCTCATAGAATACATAGAAGAGGAAGAAGTCCAAAGCACAAAAGATCCCCATCACGGCGATGTTCAACAGCATTAATAGGGCAAAGTATCCTTTTTTGCTCTTTTCAATACGCCAGGAGGCTCCAATGGCCATCAGCATCACAAAGGCACTCAATACCAATAGCGGAAGGGAAAATCCGTCCACCCCGAGGAAATAATCGATTTCCAATGTACCCAATGAGCCTAGCTGCATGCGTATCCAAGGCATTTGTTCGACGTATTGATAGGCCGAAACGGCATTGAATGCAGATTCGTTTGGTTGGAAGTTGGCGTAAAGATAACCGGACAGTCCAAATTGGATCAATGTCGCTGCCAATGCAATGTATTTGAACGAACCATTGCTGCGATTTGGAAGAACCAAGATCGCTAGAACAGCTAGTAGCGGTAAAAATATAAGTAAGGAAAGTAGTCCCATCTTATTTGAATATCAAATAAATTATTCCAATTAATAAAACCGTGAAGGCAAAACCCAAATAGTTCTGTAACCTTCCATTCTGAACCCATCGTAATAGATGGCCCAGGTAATACGTGCTTCCAGCGATGGTATTCACCAATCCATCGACGATATAACGATCGATCCAAGCCGATACGCGGGAAATAGCGCGAACCAATGAACCCGCTAGGTTGACCAATCCATCGATGATGTGTTTGTCGAACCAATATAATCCATTACTGAATTGCACGGTGCTGTTTACAAAAGCCTTTTGATAAAACTCATTCAGATAGCCTTGATTTAAGGATAATTGAAGAAGGGGCTTGTCGAAGGATCTCCCTACCTCTCCCTGCGCATACCATCTGTATGCCCAAATCCAAATCAAAATACTTCCTAAACTCATCAGCAAAGGAACTATTGTATGCAAAATATGTAGTTCTGCATAAGCCCGATCAAATTCAAATCCCCTCAACACAAAAGCATGTTGGTAAGATAAAGGGTTTACACTAAAAACCACAAAAAGCGAACAGATTCCTAGAAAAACCATAGGACCTAACATCTGTCCTGGAGCTTCATGTATTCCCGGATTTTCCACATTAATCCTCAATTTCCCAAAAAACACTTTGAATATTAACCTGCCAATATAAAAGGCAGTCATAAAACTTACGATGATCAGGGTAATCGGGATCAAGAGCCTAAGACCTCCTTGCTGCATTCCCCATTCCAAGGCATTGATTAAGATAGCATCTTTCGATAGAAATCCTGAAGTTAAAGGAAATCCGGCTAAGGCAAGCGAAGCAATTGCCATAAGGAGGAAAGTCTTGGGCATATATTTCCTTAGTCCACCCATGTTATGGATATCCTGTGGATCGAATTCTAGCTGATGTTTTGCTTTAAGGTGTGCCATTTCATGGATAATAGCCCCTGCTGCTAGGAACAATAGACATTTGAAAAAGGCATGGGTAACGAGATGGAACATGGCAGCATCCCAAGCGCCTATACCGATGGCAACCATCATGAAACCCAATTGGGAAATGGTGGAGAAAGCCAATATGCGTTTGATATCCTGTTGCGCTAGTGCGAAATATGCAGCTATAAATGCAGTGATGCATCCGATAATGGCGATAATAAGCAAGACGGTGGCATTGAACAAAGGAAATACCGTGCTCAACAGGAATACTCCGGCTGCAACCATCGTAGCAGCATGGATCAGGGAAGAAACTGCCGTAGGTCCTTCCATGGCGTCCGGAAGCCAAACATGTAGTGGGAATTGTGCCGATTTGGCCATGGCCCCTAAAAAGAAACAACATCCCGCAAAGGTCATCCATCCGCTTGAATCCGGAGGAACTGTATGGAGAAATCCATGCTCTCCAAATAAATCTACAAGATTTAATGTTCCATATATGCTGTATAAACTGGCTATGCCTAAAAGAAAACCTAAATCCCCAATTCTATTGATGATAAAGGCCTTTTTATTGGCCTGAACCGCCGATTCTTTATGGAACCAAAACCCGATCAATAGATAGGAAGCAAATCCCACTAATTCCCAGGCAATATACATCAACAAGAGATTGTCTGCCATGGTTAACAAAAGCATCGCAAAACAGAATAGGCTGAGGAACATCCAATATCGGTGTATGCCTGGATCCCCTTTCATATAGGCTTTAGAGTAGATATGAACGGGCAAAGCCACCAAACAAACGATCAATTGCATCAGGCTAGTTAGGTTATTCAATAGGATACCGATCTGAAAATCTTTGGTGCCAATACTGAACCAGGTAAGGGCTTGATGCTGCGTTTCCTGGTTCCATATTTTTGGAAAGACCATGGTCGCACTGATTAAACAGCTCAATAATATCGCCAGGAGCGAAATAGTTCCCTGCTGTGATCTCCTGCCTAGCATCGCTTGGATCAGGAAAGCAAGGAAGGGTAATATAACGACCAGTAGGCTGGCAACGATTGGCGATAGGTTCATCATTTGCGCATTAATCTCTTAGGTCCGTAATATTATCCGGGTTAATGGATTTGTATTTTCTATACACATTCAAGATGATGGCCAATCCGACAGCAACTGCTGCAGCGGCCAGCACAATGGCAAAAAGAGCAAACACCTGACCGCCATAATTGATCTTATCATACCTACCGAATGCTACCAGATTCAAAATGGCGGCATTGATGATGAATTCGATCCCTACCAAGATCATAATGGCGTTCCTTTTGGCCAATACCGCATATAATCCGATACAGAATAGACAAGCGGATACTACCAAGAAATGAGTTAAAGTAATCATTGTTTACCCTCCTTTCTGGATAGATGGGCCGCCCCGATCAATGCCATCAACAAAAAGATGGATATCACTTCAAAGGGAAGAAGGTAATGGGTCATGAATTTGATGCCCAATTGATTGATATTATTGTCGGAAGGTAAAATAACCTGTCCTTTATGTATATTTTCGGTGATCCAATTCGGGGTATGTTCTTGCCATTCGATGATACCATAGATCATCACGGCAAGAAATCCCAACGTTAAGAGAAGGGATTGCCAGTTGGGCATGGATAGGAATCTGGAGGATGTATTTTGTAGATCGGCCAATAGTTCCTTGTTGGAAAGCATGAAGGCAAAGATCATCAGGATCAATACGCCACCCACATAGACCATGATCTGGGTAATGGCGACAAAATCAGCTAAAGCAAACAGGAACAACCCGGCCATACCGAACAACACCACAAAGAAAAGAAATAGGGCACGTGCTGTATTTTTCAGGCTAACTACCAGCAGGGCTGAACCGATCGCCAACAGAGCAAAAGCATAGAACAATACTAATTCCATTATTTAGCCTTTGCTGCCTCCTTTTCAGCTTGAAAACGGGTCCATTCTTCCTTGCGTTTTTGCACTTCCGCATCCGACATGTCCGAAAAAGTATAGGTTAGATCCGCCAGATTTGTGGTGCTGCGGTCGTAATTATCCGTCATAACGATGCACTCCGTAGGACAAACCACGGTACATAAACCGCAATACATGCATTTTGCCATATCGATCTCGAATTTGGCGGCATAAAGTCTCTTGACGCTTCCATCGGAGGTTTTTCCAATGGCTTCTGGGGATTTGATGGATTCTATGGCAATACAATCCACCGGACAGGCCTTGGCACATAAATCACATACAATACAATCGTCTATTTCGACATCCAATTGATACCTGGCCACATCGGGGATCGGCATTTTTTCCGAAGGAAATTGAACGGTGGTCACACCTTCTTGTTTCTCGAAATAATTTTCCTGTTTGATGTCCAGCGAGGTTCTTGATTTTCGGGCACTAAAAAGGTGGGCCACCGTTAAGCTGAGTCCCTTTATGGCCGTAGCCAATCCTTTAAGTGTAGATTTGATAATCATGTTAACCCATCAATTTTTTAAACCATCACTGTAATTCGCCAAATCCCGGAGATGGCCATGCAAAGAAAGGCCACGGGGATTAAGATCTTCCAACATAAGACCATAAGTTGATCAGCACGGAACCTCGGAAGGGTCCAGCGGATCCATATCTGTACCGCAACGATGAACAACGATTTGATCAATGTCCAGAAAATGCCCCAATAAAGTCCGGTGGTCCAATCGGCCAAACGTACATTCCCAATATTGGGAAGGGGTGTGTTCCAAGCGCCTAGGAAAATCACTACGCCCAGCATCGCCACCAAGAACATCATGGCGTATTCCGCCAGGAAAATAAAGGCAAAACGGATACCGCCATATTCGGTATGGAAACCTCCGATCAGTTCACTTTCTGCTTCAGGGATATCAAAAGGTGCTCTATTGCATTCTGCAAGGGAAGCAATGAAAAAGATGACATAGCTCACCAAGAGATGCGGTGCCTGGAAAACATTCCAGGATAAGATACCACCTATATCCTTCACATTCCAGATACCTAAGAAAAACAGATCTTGTTCACTATAAATCCCTTGATTGAGGGCAATTTCGTTCAGATTAAGGGTTTGGGTGATCATGACCGCAGCAATCAAAGATAATCCTACCGGTAATTCATAGGATATCATCTGCGCAATGGCACGAATAGATCCCAAAAGGGAATATTTGTTGTTTGAGCCCCATCCGGCCATCAGAATACCAATAGCATCGATGGAAACCACCGCCATAATAAAAAATAAACCGGTGTGTGTATTTGCTGGAACAAAATCGGCTGCCCATGGCACGACCGAGAAACCAACAAAAACCGCCACAAAAATCAGTATAGGGGCAACGGCAAAGAGGATTCTATCCGCTGCTGCTGGAGAAATAAATTCTTTTTGAAGGAGTTTGAGGATATCCGCGAAGGTTTGGAGCAATCCAAATTTACCGGTTTCCATTGGCCCTAATCGATCCTGTACAAAACCTGCAATCTTACGCTCCGCATATACTGCAAAAAGCGTGAATAAAGCAATAAAAAGGAATATTGCGACTGGGGTAAGGATATGGATAAAAAGGGAACTCAATCTTCTTTTTAGATTAATTCTTAATTAAGGACAAACATACGGAAAACGTACGAATTACCTCAAAAATATTATAAAATATACTAGTTTAGTAGATATTATTTAGGGTAATTTAGTAGCACTTTGTTCAAACATTTCGTCTTTAGGAGAGTATTAATAAAAGAAATAAGAAAATCACTATGAAAAAAACAATTTTTAGTATGCTAGCTGTAGCCAGCTTGATCTTTTCGAGCTGTAGTACATCCAAACAAGTTACAGCAGATGAATCAGCTGACATCGCTAAAATCACCGGTAAGAAATGGCAATTAGTAGAATTGGGCGGGAAACCAGTAGCCGCTGAGGTGAATGGTAAGATGCCTTATTTGGAGTTTTTGCATGAGGCTGGACGTTATTCTGCCAATGGGGGTTGTAATACACTCAATGGGGAATTTCAATTCGCAAAGAATAATAAAATACATTTTACAAGAGGGATATCAACGATGATGGCCTGCGAGAATATGGAGATTGAGAGAGGCTTGGGACAATCCTTGCAACAGGCGGATAATTATACGTTTGCTGATGGGATGTTGTCTTTAAATCAGGGTCGTAAAGCTCCTTTGGCAAGATTTAAGGAGATTTCTGCGGAGGTTTCAGTAGCTGGGACTTGGGAGTTGGATTATATCGCCGGATCGAATAAACCTTTCAATGAATTGTTTCCTGGGAAGAAGCCGACTATGGTGATTCAGGCTGGATCTTCGAAGGTTTCAGGAAATGGGGGCTGTAATAATTATGGAAGTAATATGAGCTTGGACGGTAGGAAAGTAAATTTCAGTGGGATTTTTTCTACGAAGATGGCTTGTAAGGGTGATGGAGAGCCTTTGTTTTTTTCAACGTTGGAGAAGGTGAATGTGATGAGTGTGAACGGGGATGCAATGACGTTGATAATTGGCGATATTGCGGTGATGAGGTTTAAGAGGAAGTAATTTTCGTCATTGCGAGGAGGTACGACGAAGCAATCTTTCGATTAGTGTAAAGATTGCTTCGTTCCTCGCAATGACGTATAGTTCCATCCAATGACGTATAAATACACTCAATGACGTTAAAGCCTCGCAATGACGATAAAACTTCCCAATAACCTATACTTCTTACCCTTCCATCTCCACCCAAAGTCCATCAGACTTAATAATCTCAATCAACTCATCCAATGCATTCGCCGAAGAAACATTTTTCTTCACCACCTGCTTCCCTCTATACAACGTTATCTTATCCGGGCCAGCACCTACATACCCATAATCCGCATCAGCCATTTCCCCCGGTCCATTCACAATACAACCCATAATCCCGATTTTCAACCCTTTCAAATGGTTAGTCCTACTTCTTATCATCTGCGTAGTTTCCTGCAGATCAAACAAAGTCCTACCACAACTCGGGCAAGAAATATATTCCGTTTTAGAGATCCTAGACCTTGTAGCTTGCAAAATCCCAAAAGATACCGAAGCAATCTTATCGGTAGGAGTCGCTGGGCTATCCAACCAGATCCCAGACCCCAATCCATCGATCAATAACGCACCAAAATCAGTCGCAGCATAGAGCTGGATTTTCGAAATAGGTTCCTCCGGATCCATAATATCTCCCATTGGCCCTGAAAAATCTTCCACCGCATAACTTCTCTTCAAAATCACCGGATTATCAATTCCGATTTCCTGAAGGTTCGCAAAAAACTGGCGCTGATCCGCCATACCATGCAGATGATCGGTCTCCAAGATAAAAACCACTGTTTTATCGATGGCCAATTGCGCAAAAGCTTCCAATTGCAGTTCATCATTGCTGATATAGATCAGGTTCATGGCAGCATCCTTTTCCTTGGCTTCATTAAATTCTTCCAAAGAATAGATCGGATGCATGTTTGCCTTATTGCTTAATCCCAACCAGGTTTTATAATTATATAACTGTTTCAGGTTGCCAGGCATAGTAAACGATGGCAATTGATCGCCCAAATAAACAAAATCTACCGATTGGTCACCCATATGGTATTTATCCAATACCGCATCGTATTTATAGCCTACTTCCGTAAGAATAAAAGGATCTTTTAGGTTTTTCTGTGTGATATCCACCACAATCCTCGGCACCAATGACCCCCCAATAAAGGCATTCACCTCCGAAGACTCATATCTTTTGGTCTCTTTCGATACCGTTGCCAGTTGCAAGATTTCCCGTTTGGGTTCAGATACAAGGGCTGCTTTCCGATTGCTGTAGCGGTTTACCAAAGCAATGGCTACTGGAGCTTCCTTCTCCGGTTCTTCCGTCAAAGAAACACGCACAGTATCGCCAAGTCCATCTTCCAACAAAGTCCCGATCCCCACCGCCGATTTAATCCGGCCATCCTCGCCATCACCAGCTTCCGTAACGCCCAGATGTAAAGGATAATTCATGTTCTCGGCAACCATTTTCTCGACCAACAGACGATAAGCCTGCACCATCACCTGCGGATTGGAAGATTTCATGGAAACCACCAAGTTGTAGTAATTCAGATCTTCACAGATCCGGATGAATTCCAAGGCCGACTCCACCATGCCTTCAGGGGTATCCCCATAGCGGCTCATGATGCGGTCAGACAACGAACCATGGTTGGTTCCGATCCGCATGGCAGTACCATATTCCTTACAGATACCCACCAATGGGGCGAATTTCTTATAGATCCTATCCAACTCCGCTTGATAAGCGGCATCGGTATAATCGATCTGGTCGAACTTCTTCTTATCGGCATAATTACCCGGATTCACACGCACTTTCTCCACGATCCTCGCCGCTACTTCCGCAGCATTCGGCGTGAAATGTATATCCGCCACCAAAGGTACTTGGTAACCTCTGTAGCGTAATTCTTTCTTGATGTTTGCTAGATTTTCGGCTTCCTTGATGCTAGGAGCCGTAATGCGGACATACTCACATCCTGCATCCACCATCTTGATGGTCTGTTCCACCGAACCCATGGTATCCATGGTGTCCACTGTCGTCATACTCTGGATGCGGATAGGTTGATTTCCTCCCATGGGAATATCCCCAATCTGTACCTCCCTCGTCAAAAACCGACTATACGTTGTTTTTGAATTACAATATCCCCCTGCTAATTCTGATGATTTCAAGCTGTCCATACCGCACAAAGTTAGCTATTTTTAAAAGTTAATAGCGTAAAATGGTCAAGGAATTTGCTGCACCATCCACTTTGATCGTATAGCGACTATTGGATTTATCGTATCCCGAAGTTTTTCGGATCTTATCATCGCTGATTTCCACATCTTCAAATTTATTGCTGGACAGAAAAGAGTCAGTTTCAACGCTACAATCTGCACCCTTCGGCAAAAACAACTTGATGCTGGAAGCAGCGGTGTTGATATCGATTAAATGATTGCCCTCGATCGGAACAGGGAGGTACATATCCAAACTGGTCGCTCCAGAATTAATGCTCAAGGATCCCAATTTCAGTTTCTTGAAATCAGCACTGATGCTGGCCGCACCAATATTGTATTCCAGATCCCAGATATGATTCGGGTTCAATCCTACAAAAATCTTGTTCTTGGCATATTTGCTGGACTTGATCTGCGTATTTATCGTGAAGTTATTGATTTCATCCGTATTGCTTAACGAAAGGGAAGAGTTAGGGCTGTCCGTACTCGCTCGGAAAAGAGAATCCGTACTGATGTCAGTATTCATGATGTACTTAGCTGCCCCACCATTAAATTTAAGGGTAATACGTTCAGCGATTCCTTCCGAAGATTTACCTATCGAGTTGGCAGGAATAAATTCGGCATCATCACTAACTGCTGTAAACGAATCAAAGATGGTGTCTTCCGAAGTTACGCCCTGATAAAAGATAAAGGAACAGATGATGATGTTACAGGCAGCAAGGATCCAAGCCGTATTCTTGCGGTTCTGCAATAAAAAACCTATACCAATGGATACCAACAATAAAGGCCAATATTTAATGGCGCCAATAAAGTTAAAGTCGATGACATGTAGGTTATGAAGGAGGACAACCAGTCCAATAAAGACTAACCAGATGCCTGTTGCTATTTTGTTGTTCATTGTTTATTTGTTTTGTTGTCGTCAAAACTAGTACGATTATACAAATTAATTAACTGAAAATAGGCTATGTTGCCTAAATTTTCGGTAAATGAATTAGATTTGTCGGTGAAATAATTCCACAGAATTGTTATCTTGAACGGATGCTAAATATATTGATATGATATTCTACTATATCGGCGACTACATATTGTTGCTGAAGAAGGTTTTTCGGAAACCCGAAAAATGGAAAATTTACTGGAAGGAAGTCCTCCATGAGATGAGTGATATTGGTGTGGGTTCTTTGGGCTTGATCCTGATTATTTCCACGTTTATCGGGGCGGTAATGACCATGCAGATTGCCTTTCAATTGGTTTCCGACTTGATCCCAACCTCGGTTATCGGTTCGATCAACCGTGACTCCAATATTTTGGAACTTGGACCTACCATCTCTGCCTTGGTTTTGATGGGAAAGGTGGGATCCTCCATTTCTTCCCAGATTGGTTCCATGCGGGTAACCGAGCAGATCGATGCATTGGAAATCATGGGGATAAACGCGGCGGGATACCTCATCCTTCCGAAGATCATAGCTGGGGTCATCATGGTGCCTGTTTTGGTAACAGTGGCTATCTTTTGTGCTATCGTAGGTGGTCTTATCGGCGGTTCGCTCTCCGGAGCTGTGACCGTGGATGATTATAATGAGGGTATCCGATCCGGATTCAATGGTTTTACGGTAGCTGTAGCTATGGTAAAAGCTTTTGTGTTTGGTTTTATCATCACTTCGGTGCCGGCATACAAAGGTTTTAATGTACGCGGTGGGGCTTTAGAAGTTGGACAAGCAGGTACCAGAGCAGTTGTGATTGGTTGTATTACCATTCTTGCCTGTGACTATTTGATAACTGCTTTAATGTTGTAATGTAAATGATTGAAATTCAAGATATTCATAAATCTTTTGGGGATAACCTCGTATTGGACGGGATCAGTGCTACTTTTGAACCAGGAAAGGTCAGCCTCATTATTGGAGGTTCCGGATCTGGAAAAAGTACGGTGCTGAAATGTATCGTCGGCCTGCATCAACCAGACAAGGGAAAGGTGTTTTTTGATGGTAAGGAATTTTCTAAGATGGACTTTGAGGAAAAGGTGCCAATCCGTAAAGAAATAGGTATGCTTTTTCAGAATTCAGCGCTTTTCGACTCCATGACCGTAGAACAGAACATCGTTTTTACCTTGGATATGTTCTCGGAGATGAGCAAATCTGAAAAGTTGGATCGTGCAAATTTCTGTTTGGAGCGGGTGAATCTTGCTGGAAAGAACAAATTGTTCCCGGCGGAATTATCCGGAGGTATGAAAAAACGGGTGGGTATTGCCAGGGCGATCGCCATGAACCCAAAATACCTTTTTTGTGATGAACCCAATTCCGGATTAGACCCAGCCACTTCCATCCTCATTGATGAACTGATCCAAGAACTGACCGAAGAATACAATTCGACCACCGTAGTGGTAACCCATGATATGAACTCCGTGATGGGGATCGGCCAATATATCATGTTCCTGTACAAAGGGAAGAAATATTGGGAGGGTTCTAACCAGGATATGCTGAAATCGGACAATAAGGAACTGAACGAATTTGTATTTGCGAGTCCTTTGATGAAAGCAGCTCGCGATACCATGAAGAAGTAGAACCTGCGTACATAGAGGATATTATTCCTTATTTGCTATCTTTGCCAAAATTTACTGTTTTGAATACAAATTCTCCCATACAATTACTGACACCACAGCACTGGAAAGATTATGAACTGATCGATTGTGGTGATTTTGAAAAATTGGAACGATTCGGCGAGCTGATCCTGATCCGTCCGGAGCCACAGGCTGTATGGCCGAAAGCTTTAGGCGATGCCGAATGGAACAAACGCTACCACATCAAATTTAAAGGTCGTTCTGCAACCAGTGGAGAATGGTTGAAAAAGAACCCTAAATCGCCAGATAGGTGGCATATTCAATACAAAAACAAGGATGTAGCCATTAAATTCCGATTGGGATTGACCTCCTTCAAGCATGTAGGGATTTTTCCAGAGCAGGCCGTGAACTGGGATTATATTTCAGAATCTGTGAAAGGATTTAAAACCCCTAATCCAAAAGTATTGAATTTATTTGCCTATACGGGTGGGGCTTCCTTGATTGCTAAAGCTGCAGGAGCGGATACGACGCATGTGGATTCGATCAAACAGGTGGTAACCTGGGCGAACGAAAACCAGGAAATCTCCGGCATAAGCGATATCCGCTGGGTGGTAGAAGATGCCTTGAAATTTGTGAAAAGGGAGCTGAAAAGGGGCAATACCTATAATGGGATCATCCTGGATCCTCCGGCTTATGGACATGGTCCAAAAGGGGAGAAGTGGAAGTTGGAAGACCATATCATGGAAATGATGCAGGATGTCATTAAACTATTGGATCCAAAGGAACATTTCCTGATCCTGAATACCTATTCGTTAGGTTTCTCATCGGTAATCGTGGAAAACCTGATCAAGACTTCTTTTCCGAAGGTGGAGAACCTGGAAATCGGCGAACTGTATCTGCAGGCAACTGCCGGTCCCAAACTACCTTTGGGCGTATTCGGAAAATTCCGCAAATTCGCTAAATAAACAGCTTTATATAGCTTAAAAAATAAAAGCAGCCATCATCACGACGGCTGCTTTCCTTTTTTCACAGTAGGCAATTAAATTACACAATGAGCGGTTTAAGCTGATTTTCATAATTGGCCAATTGCTCCTGAAAAGCTGCCTTAGACTCTCCAAAAACCTGGCTCACCCGATCCTGTAAGGACCTGTAATAGGCAATGCCTTCGACCAATTGATTTTGAAATTTATAGATATACTTTTTCTTTTTTACATCCAGATCCAACAGGTTTTCCTGTATGTAGTTACTTAGGTGGTTGACGTATAATTCCAGTTCATTTATGAACATGGACGGTCTTTTGACCCCTTGCAGAACATTGATTCTGCCATAGATATGGTCTACCATTTCCTGAAGGGAATAGATTTTGTTGAAATATGCCGTATTAGGACCTGGACAGATGGCCACCGCCGATCTTTCCCTTGGTTTGAGAATCTGGTACTTCAGGTAGGCTGGTGTGGCAAGCCCCTCACATAGGCATTGTTTCTCTACGATCTTCTGATAGGCTTTTTCGTATTCCTGGGCATTCAATCCTGCCTGATCTAAATCCTTGATCTTGTTCACCTGATATACACGACTAGCGGTACATTGAGGTTCATCGGAATAGGTGCTATCCGAGACCAAATATTTCTTGGTACAAGGGAATCCCGGGCGACCTTTGGCTATTCGGGATAAACGCGATTGTTCGGCCGTACTTTTCCGGAAATTATTGAACGGAACACCCAATGGGGAGGCATTGCTGATATAGAAATCCTCCGGAGCGGCATTCGCTAAGTTGTTCAGGGTTTCCTCATCTACGGTTGTTGCTTCTGGCACCAATAGGAAAGGGGATCCCCATCCTACGGCATCAAAACCATAATAGTCTAAAAGAAATTGATGTTCCTGGGTAGTTCCCACGCCACCCTGAACGGTAAGCCGAATGCCAGGAACATGTTCAATTTCTCGACCTATTTCGCTTAGTGCTGCCTGGTACAACGGAAAAATCTCTTCCGACAGGGCAGCTTTATTTATTTTGAATTCTTCAAGAATCGGCCCTAATAAGAAACCATCGGTGGCAAACGCATGACCTCCGCAATTAAGGCCCGATTCTATCCGGTATTCGGAAATCCAAATACCTCGTTTTGCTAAATATTTCGCTTGGATCAGTGCTGACCGGTAATCAGACACTTTTAAGGTTATTTTTTTGTTGAAATTCCCTTGCTCGTCTGGGAAGAATTGCGGGAATTCCTGGAGTTGACCATATAAACGCGGGTTCATTCCGGCCGATAGCACAACGGAAGATCGTAAAGTGCTGTTGGCAAAACCTCGAACGGCTGCTGTGGCATCGGAATAATATTCCGAAAGCATCTCGCCATCTTTGGAATAATTGATCTTATCTACCTTGGACATGATGTTGACATCCATATCGCCCGGGATCATGGCCTCGCAAATCGCTGTTTTTAATCTTTCCTTTTCGCCTGAAGAATTAGTTTTCTGCCATTGCTGAAAAAGATTTCTTGAAGGATGTTGCTCCGGTAGCAGCGAAAAATATTTGCTGGCGGTTTCATCCTGCAACCAATCACAGTTTTTTAAGTGTTCAAGTTGCTTGTCCACCAATACCTGGATCATATCGAGGTAGGCGGTTATTCTTCTTGCCCGAGCATCTTCCATGTGTTCCCCAATGGCTTCGTATTCAAGCTGGTTTTCGTTGGAATAGTAGGCGCGAAGTCGCTCCAGTAATTCATCATCTACAATGGATACAACGGATGAAATACCAAATTGGGCGACCTTAATGGCCGTATCTACGGAAAAAGCTAAACCTAAAACAGGGATATGGAATGAATGCGTCATGTAATTTTAAACTGACGCAAATAGCAAAGAAATCCTGGATTAAAAAGTAATGATAATTAGGAAGGAAAAGTGATCTTCATCACACAACCGCTTCCTTGGTCATTTCTTCTTCGGTATCCAATTCCACACGCAGGTTATTGACGATATGATGCTGTCTATCCGGTGTGTTCTTGCCCATGTAATACTCCAACAACTGGCTCAATCTATTGTCCTTGGACAGGATAACCGGTTCCAAACGCATATCGCCACCTATGAAGAGTCCGAATTCACTTGGCGAGATTTCACCAAGTCCTTTGAATCGGGTAATTTCTGGTTTTGCGCCTAATTTGTTGATGGCCCGGATTCTTTCTTCGTCGGAATAGCAATAGATGGTTTCTTTCTTGTTCCTTACCCGGAATAATGGGGTCTGCAGGATGGACACATGACCAGCTTTTACCAGATCGGGGAAGAACTGAAGGAAGAAGGTCATGATCAGCAAACGAATGTGCATACCATCCACATCGGCATCTGTTGCAATCACGATATTGTTATAACGAAGGCCTTCGATACCATCTTCGATGTTCAAAGCATGTTGAAGAAGGTTGAATTCCTCATTTTCATACACGATCTTTTTGGTCAATCCGAAAGAGTTCAACGGTTTCCCTTTCAGACTGAATACGGCTTGTGTTTGTACATCCCTGGATTTAGTAATGGAACCACTCGCCGAATCACCCTCGGTGATGAATAGGGTAGTTTCTAAGTTACGCTCGTGTTTATCGCTGAAATGAATCTTGCAGTCGCGGAGCTTACGATTATGTAGAGAGGCTTTTTTAGCCCTTTCGTTGGCCAATTTCTTGATCCCCGCGATATCCTTGCGTTCTCTTTCCGATTGAAGGATACGCTTTTGCAGGGCCTCTGCGGTTGCAGGGTTCTTGTGCAGGTAATCGTCCAAAGCCTTCTTCAAAAAATCATTGATGAAGGTACGAACGGTTGGTCCATCTGGACCTACACTCTGGGATCCTAATTTTGTTTTTGTTTGGGATTCGAATACCGGCTCTTGCACCTTTATGGCAATGGCACCAATGATGGATGAACGGATGTCGGAAGCATCAAACTCTTTTTTATAGAATTCACGGATGGTTTTTACCACCGCTTCGCGATAAGCTGCCTGATGGGTACCACCTTGTGTAGTATGTTGACCATTCACGAAGGAATAATACTCTTCACCATAACCCTGACCGTGGGTCATCGCTATTTCGATATCTTCCCCTTTGAGGTGGATGATCGGATAGCGCATGCTTTCCGTGTCGACATTTCTTTCCAACAAATCCTTTAAGCCATTCTCGGAAATGAACTTCTGGCCATTGAAATTGATGGTGAGCCCGGAATTAAGAAAAACATAATTCCAGATCATGTTCTCCACAAATTCGGAACGGTATTTATAGTTTCTGAAAATGGAATCGTCTGGGTAGAAGGTGACGGATGTTCCATTTCGTTGGGTAGTGTCTTTTTGCTCATCGGCCAACAGCTCGCCTTTGCTGAATTGGGCAATACGGGTAACCCCTTGGCGGTAGGATTGTACCGTGAATTGATTGGACAGGGCATTGACAGCTTTTGTACCCACCCCGTTTAATCCCACGGATTTTTGGAAGGCCTTACTGTCGTATTTACCTCCGGTATTTATTTTTGATACCACATCAACCACAGAACCGATGGGAATTCCGCGCCCGTAATCTCGAACGGTTACCCGGTTCTCATTGACGGTGATATCGATGGTTTTTCCAGCTCCCATAACAAATTCATCGATGGAATTGTCTACCACTTCCTTTAAAAGGACATAGATTCCATCATCATAGGCAGAACCATCACCCAATTTTCCAATATACATACCCGGTCTTAGGCGGATATGTTCTTTCCAATCGAGCGAACGTATACTATCTTCGTTATATGCTGTCATTTGTTGTGTTGTTTTGAGTTTGCTGGAATATTCTTCTTGGTTGATTTATGAACCTTCGCAAAAATATAAAATTTTTTGGGTCATTTTGTTATGGTTGATGAAGTGGTAGGACTTGTTCCTATGCTTCGAGCTGAAAGTATGGGTTTAATAGGGTATTAGTAGGGTTTTTGTATGGTTTTCATAGGAAAAGCATACTTTTAGGTTACTTTCAGTATGGTTTTGCCACGAAGGTTAAGCGGGAAAAGGGGGAGGAAAAGGGGATGGATAGGGGGATGGTATAAGACAAAAAAAGCGTCATTGCGAGGAACGAAGCAATCTTTCGATTAGTGTAAAGATTGCTTCGTCGTACCTCCTCGCAATGACGGTAGGGCTCGCAATGACGGTAGGGCTCGCAATGTCAGTTGTCCGCAATGCCAGCGATAGTTCCGTTTCTTCGAATACCTATCTTCCGAAATCGTCCTGAACCCTTACGATATCACTTTCATCAGAAGGATTAGATCCATCGGTATGTTGCCAAATCTCAGCAACCACACCATAATTTCCCATTCCTACCAAACGATGTCTCTCGCCTTGGCTCAAACGAATAGTATCGCCTTCTTTCAAGATCTTCAATTCGTGTTCTTCATCATCAGGGCTTGTTACTACACCCACCTCACCACGGATCACTCTCCAGATTTCCGCTCTGCGATGGTGGTACTGCCATGATAAACGCTTGTTAGGACCAACCACCAATACTTTTGGGCTTAACTTCCCGGATATCTTCAAATCCTGCACATCCAACCCTTCAAAGTAGGCGTTCGCAAACTCCTGCGCTTGCTCCTCATTGATCACAAAAAATCCGCCCCAGGGTCTGTTCTGATCGATGCTTTCAATCTTGAAGCCTTTATCAGTCAACTTTGTTTCAATTTCCTGGAATAAATCGCTCTTATCAATATATGTCATGGTTATTAAGTTTTCTTTCGTGAAGATAATATAACTTTTGTATTAAAACAAGGGCTGAACCAATTGAATAAGCCTATTTACCGTATATTTGTAATTCTAGAAGAAGCCTTATGTCATTACCATTAGATCATCAAAACGATATATTCGCACAAGCCGTAGCCTTTGTAAACCAGACCCAACAGCCTATCTTTCTGACAGGAAAGGCGGGAACTGGGAAGACTACTTTCCTGAAGTATATCCGGGAGAATAGTTATAAGAAAATGGCGATCACCGCACCTACGGGTGTGGCGGCGATGAATGCCGGTGGAACGACATTGCATGCGCTATTCTGGTTGCCGTTCGGCACTTTTATCGAAGATTATCCGATTCAATGGGGCGATCAGGATCAGAATATCTATAATAAACATCGGCTTTTCAGTACCATCAAACTGACCAAGAACAGAAGGGCTATCCTTCAGGAGTTGGAATTACTCGTCATCGATGAAGTTTCCATGGTCCGTGCGGACACCTTGGATGCCATTGATGTCATTCTGAAGAGTGTTAGAAGGGATATGCGACCATTTGGGGGTGTGCAGCTCTTGTTCATCGGGGACCTCTACCAGTTGCCTCCCGTGGTACAGGATCGGGAATGGCAGGTGCTTCGGAATTACTACAAAAGCCCGTTCTTCTTTGAGGCCAAGGTTTTCAAGCAACAGCCGCCAATCTTGATCGAATTGAAAAAGATTTACAGGCAGCAGGACGACCGTTTTATCGGCATATTGAATAAAATCAGGAACAACCAAACGACGAACGATGATCTGGAGGACCTGAACAGCCATTATAAAGAAGACTTTGTTGCACCCAAGGACGAACAGTATATCACGCTGACCTCACACAATCGCTTGGCGGATAAGATCAACCAGGAGCAGTTGGATAGTTTGGATTCCAAACTCTACCAGATCAAATCCATTATTACGGATGATTTCCAGAACAGTATGTATCCGGTGGATGAGATGTTGAGCCTTCGGGAAGGGGCGCAGGTGATGTTCATCAAGAATGATGTGGGTGAGGATAGAAGGTACTACAATGGTAAAATTGGAACCGTTAAAGAGATCAATATTGATAAACATAAAGTGATAGTGACCTTTCCGAACGGGGAGGAGGATGTAGAAGTGAAGCGCGAGACCTGGGAGAACATCCGCTATTCCTACAATAAAGGGGAGGATAAGATAGAAGAGGAGGTGCTCGGTACCTTTTCACAATTTCCCTTACGCTTGGCCTGGGCGATCACCATCCACAAAAGCCAAGGGCTTACTTTTGAAAAGGCTATTATCGATGCAGGTACTTCCTTTGCAGCGGGGCAGGTCTATGTGGCGCTCAGCCGTTTGACCGGACTGGAGGGTTTGGTGCTGCGTTCGAAGATCCCTAGCCATGCCATCCGTACCGATTTTCAGGTAGTGAATTTCATGAACCAGATGGAAGCCATTGGAGATTTGGCGCCAATTCTGCAGGAGAGCCGCCGCCGATACTTGGGGCAGATCTTATTGCATAGCTTTCGTTGGAACAGCCTGACCGAATCCCTGAATCTCTTGGTGGAAGACCTGGAAGGAAAAAAAATCGAACAGAAGGAGGACGCATTGGAGCTGCTGAAGCAGATGTTGGACAAGGTGAAAGGCCAGGAGCAGGTTGCCAATAAGTTCATTACCCAATTGTATCAGTTGTTGGCCCA